>Ga0181520_10000197_pt1 | contig 127703 bp, 84 predicted proteins | sample PEATcosm2014_Bin_29_FD_132451 | JGI IMG/M metagenome (GOLD analysis project Ga0181520, IMG submission 132451) | Peatland microbial communities from MTU Mesocosm Facility, Houghton, MI, USA - PEATcosm2014_Bin02_30_metaG | ecosystem: Environmental > Terrestrial > Soil > Wetlands > Peat | place... | reverse complement strand
TCATGCCGACCCATGCCCCACCCAAATTCCGCTGGCGGAAAGGCATCGGGATCGAGGATGTATTTCGCCCCGAAGGGGCTGCAACATACCAGCCCAGGGCAACGCCCTGAGACCCGACACGCCGAGACCAATTCAGCCCTGAAAGGGCGAAACAACCAAACATCGGGGCGCGACCGTTCATTTGTGACGCCCTTTCAGGGCTATTGCGGTACGGTGGTTCTCGATTCCCGGGGCGTTGCCCCGGGCTGGTATGTTGCGGCCCCTTCGGGGCGAAAAACCGAATCGGTCACGCCACACCGAATCACCGTGAAAACGGGCACCTCATGCCTTTTCGAATATTTCCTCACGCGCTCTGCGGTCTACCGCTTCCCGCCATTTCCCCCCGTTTCGGCTGACGGCCCCAGGCTGCGAACACGACTGGCCAGATTCCGCGATTTTTCTCTTGCAAATCTAACGGCCGGGCGCTGCTGTCGTTGCCATCACCGCAGCCGGAACGCGGCCATGGAATTTCCTGACAAGGGACTTTTTGGGTTATGTGTACACACTTACACTTTCCCTGGACCGCCGACGGGAGTAGATCCCAATTTCGTTCCGTCCCGGCTGCCGTGGACGGCCGTCGCCAATAACTGGTTGGGGGGTTTTTATCAAGAACAGGCACTTGCGGGGGGTGCGCATGCTTCTATTCGGCTACCAAATCAGAAAAATTCTTTCTTATTGCTTGACGTTTTTTTCAATCCATGCGATACTCAGGCTTGTACCGATTAGGCAAGCGCGAACGGCTACGGCGTGAAGAGGCGTTGCCGGACAGGTTTTCGTGGTAATTGCTGCGGTTGGGGGAAAATTGGTCCTTGAGGTGGAATTAAGCGAACAAATTTGTTGTGCGGGTGGAAAGAACTGTTAGCGTAAGGCTGCAGAGAGTCCTTGCTTTTGCGGTATCTATCCTGGAATCTTCTACCCTCCTTCGCATTCAACACATTCGATTTCGTGAGTCAGGAGAGCTTGGAAATGAGACGTGTACATTGGTTATTCTTCGTTTGTGCTGCGGTCGCTGGGTTGGCCGCCTCGTCGGCGCTGGCCTCCTCGCCTGAGGGTACGACCTTTCAGGCCACGGAGCTGTCGACGCTTACCCTGGGATCGACTTCCGGCACCCAGGGCGCGATGATCGAACTCCAGGACACTGGCTTGGTGATTGACAACATTGCCGGTTCGACTTACGTCCATCAGAATCCCGATGGCACACAGACCACCAACACGGGCTACGCGGCCCTTTTGTCCGCCGTGTACGATGGTTCGTTTACGACAGCAGAGGGTTATCCCACGAATCCCACTCAGGGGATCGTGTCGGTGAACAGCATCAATGGGAATGCGGATGCCAAGTACTTCGGCATCGCATTCGCCAACGCCAATTCGCTCGGCCTGCAAACCACGTTTGGCGGCATTCCCCTGAACAATGCGACCACTGGCAACCAGTACGTGGTTCGTGACGATTACTTGGGCGATGCCAATATGGCGGGCGTGGTTACCGTGAGCGATTTCGACCTGTGGCTGCAAGGAATCACTGGAAAACAACCGGCGGCATGGAATACGGGTGACTTTAACCACGGTGACGGCATGACGGAGGCCGTTACGGTCAGCGACTTTGATCTATGGGTTAACGCGATAGCCGCAAATTTGCCGGCCTTGGGTGATTCTTCGGCAGGGCCGGTCGTCTCTGCGGGGTCGGTCGCCGCGGTGCCCGAGCCGGGAACTTTCGCCCTGCTGTTGGCTGGTGCTACGAGTTGCGTTGTTGTTGGCGTGCGGCGGTTTCGCAAATCTACTAAAAAATCGACATTCACCTTGTTTCAGGCATCGAGAGGATTCAGTTCTATGAAGAAGTGTTTGATCGTTGTTGCAGCGATTGCGGCGCTGGCGTTCGCCAACGTGGTGCGTGCCGCCGACTTGATGGACTATAGCCTTGTGCCCGACGCGGTTTACGCTGATAGTAACTTCGACGCGTTTACCGGTACCGCCACGATATCCCAAAATGCCAGCACCGGCCAGTGGAGTGTTGTGTTGCCTAAGGGGACGACAAGTGCCTATGTGACGATGGCGATCCTGGCCACGATCAATAACAGCACATCGGGACCAATTAGCGGCGATGGAATTGCACAAGCCGGCGTCGTCTTCGACGGAAGTTCTAAGGGAATGGGATCGGACACGTTCTGGAGTCCTGCGGGGAGTGAAACTGCGTCTGTGAACTCCGGCAATATGACCAATGCCAACAATAATAATCCAACCACCGCCGCAGGCGGTTACTGGGTTAACAATTGGGCAACGCCCGTGCAAGGCTATGGCATCTTGAACGCCAAGGGTACCGCCGTAGCCGCTATCGCCCAGTGGCCGGTAAACTTCAACCAGTCGGGGGCGTCGGGTGGGACAGCCATAAGCAACCTTCAAATCGGCAATACCGGTATCCTTTCGGCCACCGACAAGTCGTACTTCGTCGCTATTACCGGGACGGCTGCGCCGACCGTTCCGTCCAACTCGCGATTGGTGAATTACAATAGCGACGGTACCCAAGGGACCGTTTCGCCCACCAACAGCACGGCTATTCAGCCGGTTACCAACCCGTATTTCATTCAAGGCGCATCTGGTTTCAATTCTACTTCTGCGGTGTTTTGTTTGGGCGAGTTGGACTACATGTTCAGCAACGGCACCAACGGTGGCACGGCCTCGTTAGGCGCGCAACCTGCCAACCTCAGCACGGTTAACGGTGGTGAAAGCGCGAGCTTCATGTATAATGGCACGCAGACCATCGCCAAGTACGAGACGACCACGTCTGGCGCTTCGGGGACGGTCGGCGCGGGGCCGAATGTGCAGATTTCCATCTTAGGCGGTTCGGTTCAGACCACGGTTGCCGGCGTGACGGACGTTACGGTCCCGAGTATCACTGGCCCGGTGATTGCCACTGCCCTTCCGCTGCCCACCGTTACGGGCACCTTGACCAACACGACCACGGCCTCCGGCAGCAACGTGAACGATGCCGTGAACTGGAGTGTGGCGGCTACATCGGCCAACGGCGGCACGCTGACTCCCACGAGCCTTACCGGCTCGGCCCTGGCTACGGGTGGGACCGCGCCTCTGTCGTACACCTACACCGCTCCCGCCAACTTCTTCGGGAACGACACGATCAAGCTTACTCCCTCGGGAACCAACGCCACCATCGGCGGCAGCGCGGGTAGTGATACCGGTGCCACAAGCACGACGGTGAACGTGATCGGCGTGGCCACCTATGGTACGAAATTGACCAGTGCATCGATTAGCCAAGGCGGCAGCTTCGCCGGCCTGCAAACTCAGCTTAGCAATACGAGCAGTCTCCCCACGGGCATCGGCGCAACTGCGGCTATGCTCTTGGCCGGAACCGCCAGTACGGCTACGAACGTGACCATGACCTGGCGAGACCCGACTGCGGGCGAGCAGGCAGGTCAGTATGGGCACCCGCTGTTCAGCGACGTGGTTAACTTGGGCGGTACCGGCACATCGCCCTATGTGTTGCAGATGAGCTTCGGCTCTGCGGGTATTCTCGCTCATACCTCGTTTACCTCGGTGGCGCAAGCGGCTGCAGCCGGCCAGATCTATATCGGTTACAATACCGGTGCCACGGGCGGCACGGGCACTCCGGCGTGGAGCAATTATGGTAACAACGGGATACCTTCCAGCACGGCTACAAACGGAACGCCTTACCTGGGCACGTACGCGTCGTTCGCGGCGGCTGTTAATGGCGGTCCGATTACCGCCACCAACCTCGGCAACTTCGTGGGTGACTGGGGTGTGAATCCCGCCAACGATACGGCTTGGGCCATCGTAGCTGGTGGTACAACCGGCGAGTTCGCCGTCGTGCCGGAACCGGGTACACTGGCCCTCTTGGCCGCCGGTGCCCTCTCGCTGGCCATCGCCTATCGCCGCCGCAAGGCCGCCAAGGCATAAGAGTATTTTTTGGAATCCAAGCTCGGGAAAGCCCCGTCGATCTCCGGATTGGCGGGGTTTTCTCTTTTCTTGGTCGCGTAGCGACCGCCGATGGTAGCCGTGGTTTCAACCCACGGACGAAATCCCCCCAACGTTTTCCCCGTCCGGACACCGTGCGAAGCATGGTCGGCGACGATTGAGAATCAATCGTCGCTACGCGACGGGGATCATCGCGGCGCATCGCAAACCGCGGATTGAAACCCACGGCTACCGTCAAACGTCGCTACGCGACAAAGGCAAGCCGGGGAAATATCCAAACAAAGCCTTTGAAGTATCGGACACAAAGATTATAATAGCTATTAGCGTGTGGCAACCGCTTTGCGTTCTAGCGACAGTACTTGGCTTCTCACGTCTTTTCCGCGATTGATCATGGTTCTTCCGCTTCGAGGTGCGATCGCGTCGGCTGGCTCGTCCAGCGCAACGCTAGAGCGTCGTGCCGCGGACGCCCACGGGCACAGGGAGGCTGCTGAGTACTCAGTACTCAGTACTCAGTTCTCAGTACTCGGCACTCAGCCTTTACGATTTGCAGCCAGGACGACAACGGCCATCAGGCCTGTGCCCTGCTCCCTGCTCCTTGCTCTCTGCCTGCTGCTTTCCGTCGTGCCGCTGCGGGCCGATACGCTCGATCCCTTCGCGGCTACGCAGGCGCAGGCGGGTCCACTGTTGTTCACGGCCAAGAATTGGGCGGGCTACGTGGCCGAGGTTAACTTCGGCAGCCCCGTGAGCAACACGGTCACGTCGGTCAGCGGGGCCTGGACTGTGCCGGGCGTCACGCCCTCGATTTGGCCGGCGGCGAACGTCTCAGGGCAGCAGGCGAGCTGCGTGACCTGGGTGGGGATCGACGGCTTCAGCAACAACACGGTCGAGCAAATCGGCATCGAGTCGAATATCGAAAATGGCCTGGCGAGCTATTACGCCTGGTACGAGATGTATCCCAATGGGCTGACATTGATACCCAGCATGAGCGTTTCGCCCGGCGATTCGATCACCGCCAGTGTACAGTACAGCCCACCCGGCTATGCGAACGAATTCCAGTTATCGATCAGCGACAGCACGAATGGCCAGACCTACACGACCTATCAGACGAATTCGTCGGCGTTGCGGTCGTCGGCGGAATGGATTATAGAGGCTCCCACGATCACCGGCAGTTTCGCTCCCCTGCCGACGTTCGGCAGTGTGACGTTCACGGGCGCGCAGGCCACGATCGCGTCGAACACCGGGGGGATCGACAATTCCGCCTGGCAGTACGAGCAAGTCAACATGCGGGACGACAACAGCCCGAGCTGGAGCGATTCCATGCTAGCGGGGCCCGTGGCGACGACCGGCACGGGCGACGCGGCCGTATCCGGCTTTACGGTAATTCAGACGCCGGAGCCGTCCACACTAGCCTGCCTGGTGGCGGGGGCTGCGGTGTTAGTCGGCAGCCGATGGGCGAAACGCAAAGGAAAGAAGGCTCAAAACAACTGATCGGAAACACGGAAGTGAAACAAATCCGAAATCCGAATATCGAAATCCGAAACAAATTCGAATTTGTTTCGGATTTCGATATTCGTATTTCGTATTTCGTTCTTCCTTCGCTATTTTTCTTCGGCCACGTACAGTAGCCTTCCACAGGTGCGGCAGAAACTGGGCTGCTGCAAGCGCACGCTGGCCTCCACGTTCACGGGGATCTGCTGGCAGCAGCCGCCGCAGGCGCCGTCGACCACCTCGGCCAGGGCCTCCTCGCCCCGCTTCTCGACCAGCCGCTGATAGGTTTCGCGGATCTCGTCGGGCAGATCCGCCTCGCAGTGTTTCAACTCGGTCTCCAGGCGCACGATGTCGGCCTGGATCGAGGCCGCCTGGACCTCGACCGCTTGGCGGGCGGCGACCGCCTTATCGCGCGTGGTCTTGAGCAGGCCCTCGGCCTCGGCGATCTTGGGCTGGAAGGCGTCGGTCTGGTCCATGAGTTCGATGATCTCGTCTTCCAGCACGCTGTTGGCCATCTTGTCGGCGGCGATCTGATCCTTGAGGATCTGGTACTCGCGGTTGCTGGCCGCCTGGTTGAGCTTGGTGTCGAGTTCCTTGAGTTTCTGCTCGTTGCTCTTCATCTGGAGCTGTTTCTGATCGATGTTCTTCCGCATCGTCTTGAGTTCCTCGCGGAGTTTTTCGGCATCTGCCTCGCGTTGCTTGATATTTGCCTCGCCGGCGCGGACTTGCCGCGGCCCGCGGTCGCGGCGGTCCTTCAGATCGGTCAATTGCTTGTGGATGCGGTGCAGGGTCCGCAGGACGTCGAGGCTGACAGTGGGAGTTGACATGGGTTATTGCTCAGGGTGAAAGGGGCAAAGTAGGCCCCTCTTGCCGAGAGGGGCTACTGTGCTCCGTACCACTGGAAAACTCGGGGGTTTTCCCTGGGGCGGCGCACCTTAGTCCTTTCCGGCAGAAAGGACCTACTAGATACAAAACAGTGCGAGCCGTGGTGGAAGCCACCACGGCTCGCAGGAAAATGCCGAGGGAATAGGAACATTCCGCTCCAGTACGGCACCGACTGAAGTCCATCCTCCAGAGTGGATTACGCGGCCCGTTCCAGGAAACCGGCCAATTGCTGGCTGCGCACGGGGTGCTGCAGCTTCTTGACGGCCTTGGCCTCGATCTGGCGGACCCGCTCGCGCGTGACTTTGAAAATCCGCCCCACCTCTTCCAGGGTATAGGTGTACCCATCGCCCAGGCCGTAGCGGAGGCGAATAATCTCGCGCTCGCGGTAGGTGAGGGTCTTGAGCAGGGCATCAATCTTCTCGCGGAGCAGTTCATTTCCGGCCGCTTTGTCGGGACGGGGCAAGCCACCATCTTCGATGAACTCGCCGAAACAACTATCTTCGCTTTCTCCGACCGGTCGGTCAAGGCTTACCGGGTGCCGGCCCATACTTAAAACCCGGCGGACCTCGTCGATTCCCAGGTCGGCCGACATGGCTAACTCTTCCGTGGAGGGCTCGCGGCCCAGTTCCTGCACGAGGCGTTTGGTCACGTTCCGCAGCTTGCTGAGCACGTCGATCATGTGGACGGGGATGCGGATCGTGCGGGCCTGGTCGGCGATGGCCCGCGTGATGGCCTGGCGGATCCACCAGGTGGCGTAGGTGGAGAACTTGTAGCCGCGGCGGTACTCGTACTTGTCCACGGCCCGCATCAGGCCCGTATTGCCCTCCTGGATGAGGTCCAGGAAGCTCAGGCCGCGGTTGCGGTATTTTTTGGCGATGGAGACGACCAGGCGGAGGTTGCCGCCGGACAGTTCGCGCTTGACCGACTCGTAGTCCTGGTACTGGCGGCGCATGACCTCGCCGCGGTTGCGCAGGCTCTTGGGCGTCTCCTGCGTGTCGATCATCAGGTCGCGGAGTTCGCGGCGGAGGTTGGTGCGGCGGTCGCGGTTCTCGGGCGTCTGGGGCAGGGCGCGGAGTTGCGCGCGGATCTGGTCCATGCGGGCCAGCGAGTCTTCCATCTGCCGCATCATGGCCTGCACGCGGCGGGTCCGCAGGCTGAGCTCTTCGATCAGGGTGAGCATCTTGCGGCGGCGGCGGATGAAGCGCTTGCGGGCCTCCAGCCGCTCGGCGTCCGACGTGCGGCGATTGAGCAGCCGGGCGAAATCGCGGCGGTTGGCCTCGCTCAGGTGCGTGAGCGTCTTGAGGTTGTGCGGCATGCGGGCGGAGATCTGCTCCTTGGTGAGCCGCTCGGTCAGCGAGACCTTGATCGTGCGGTCGAAGGGCAGGAAGCCGCTATGCACCTTGACCAGGGTGGCCAGCGTGTTGCGCATGGCCAGGTTGCAGCCGATGACGGTGCGGCGGAAGCGTTTCCGCGTGATCTCGATTTTCTTGGCCAGGGCGATCTCTTCTTCCCGCTTCAAGAGCGGAATCTCCGCCATTTGCGAGAGGTACATGCGGATCGGATCGCTGCTCCACTTGCTGATGTCGGCCGGGGTGGGCAGGGCCTCGGCCGCGCTGCCGGGGATCTCGCCGTCGTGCAGATGTTCTTCCAACGGGTCCTGGGGATCGGCCTGCTGGGCGATGTCGAAAAACTCCGGCATCGGCGCTTCGTTGACCAGGTCGATGCCTTCTTCTTCCAAGGCGATGAGAAGATTGTCGAGCTTGTCGGGATTGACTTCCTCGTCGGGAAGGTATTCGTTGACTTCGTCGTAGGTCAGATATCCTTGGGTCTTGCCCTTTGCGACCAGTTCCTGCAAATCCTTGTCGAAGTGGTCCACCACGCTACTCCTTTCACGCCGCAAGCGGCGTCTGGGTGTGTGCAAAGTTGCGATCAGGGCTTGCTCAACCGCGCGGGTGCGGCGGAAGGGAGAGTAGTACTCAGTACTCAGTACTCAGTTTTTAGCCGCGTAGGGTGGGACCAACTCCGGGGTACCCGCGTAGCGGGTCGGCGAGCGCCGGCCCACCGCCTCACGGTTTTGGTGGGCCGGCGCTCGCTACGCGAGCTGGTCTCACCCTACAAAACTAAACTCCACCTCCCGAACAAGCGACCGCCCGTGCCAGGATATCGTCACCCATCCATGGGATCGGAAATACCCTGCCGGCTCCTTTCCTGCTGCAAGATGTTCTTGAGCAGATCCATTTCCTGGTCCTCGGCCAGGTTTCCGTCGCGCAGCGCGACCAGTTGGCCGGGCTGCTGTTTTTCTAGGTTCCTCCTTTGAAAGGCCTTGAGAAGTTGGTCAAAAAGTTCCGCCGGCTCGGCCATTTGGCTGCCTTTGGCGCGGCCCTGTTCATCGAGATCGACCAGCAGGCTCTTCAGCGAGGGGTCGTCGAATTGGAGTATCAGCCGGTCAAAATCAGGCAGCACGCCGACGTCCAGGAGCCGGCATCCGGTTTCATAGATCCGCCGCAAGGCGGAGGAGGCCAGTTGCCCGGGGGCGATCGCCGCGCGGGCTGCCGGCCATATTTCAGGGTAAACGATCAGCAGCTCGGCCAGGTGCCGTTCGAAGCTATCGATGGTATCGCCCGGCCGCCAGGCCGGCTCTTTGGAGTGCGGCGACCTGTCGCCGCTTTCCATAATGTCCGCCGCAGCGGACGCCGGCCCCGTCATAATTGCGGTGGCGCCCTGCGCTCTCCCCGTATCTTGCATGCGGCGGCGCAGGGTCGTCATGCGGCGGCGAATCTCCGTCTCGCTCACACGGAACAAGGCGGCAAACCGCTGCAGGAACTTCTCTTCCCGCAGGCGGTCTTCCGTAGTCGTGTCAGGCCGCAGCCGCGGCGCCTTGGCCAGGATGGCAATCAGCCGCTCCAGGGCCTGGCTGGCCCCGTGGATGTCGTGCTCCAGATCGATCCCGCGGGTGGCCGAGCGGAAGGCATGGTCCAGGGCGTCGACCGTGCCCGTGGCCAGCAGGTCGGCAAAAGCCGGGGCACCGCGTTGGAGGAGGAAATCGCACGGGTCGAGATCGTCGGGCAGGGTGAGGATCCGCAGATCGACTTGCTGGGCGACGAAGAGTTCCAGGACTTCGTTGGTCCGCTTCTGGCCGGCCTCGTCGCCATCCAACACGAGGATGATACGGTCGACAAAGCGTTTGAGGATCTTGACGTGGGTTTCGCCCAAGGCCACGCCCAAGACGGCCACGGCGTTGGTGAAACCGAACTGATGAGCGATGATGACGTCGGTGTAGCCCTCCATCACCAGGGCGGTCTTGCTGCCGGTCTTGCTCTTGTGGATGGTTTCTTTGGCCAGGTCGAGGCCGTAGAGCAGGTGGCTCTTGCGAAAGAGGGGCGTTTCCGGCGAGTTGACGTACTTGCCCGGCATGAACGTCTCGACACCGGGAAGCAGGCGACCGCCCAGGCCCACCGGCCGGCCCTGGACGTCGCGGATGGCGAACAGGCCGCGGCCGCGAAAGAGGTCGTAGAGCGAGCCGGCCGTGGTCGAGCGGCGCAAGACGCCGATGGTTTCCAGGACCTTGGCTCGGTTGGGGCTACCGCCCGCCTGCTTGAGGATCCAGTCGCGTTGGGGCGGGGCGAAGCCAAGTTGGAAGCGTTCGATGCTCTCGGGCGAGAGGCCCCGCTCCTGGAAGTACTTGCGGGCCGGCTCGGCTTCGGGGGCGTGTAGCAGGCACTCGTGGTACTGTCGCTCGACCCAGGCGGCGGCCTTGTACAGGGTCCGCTTGTCGATGCCACCGGGGGCCGCGGGGCCCAGCTCGCTGCGCGACGGTTTTTGCAGCTTGATGCCGGCCCGGTCGGCCAGCATGGCCAGGGCCTCGGGAAAGCCGACCCCTTCCATCTTCATGACGAAGCTAAAGATGTCGCCGCCGATGTCGCAGGGCCAGCACTTCCAAGACTGCCGCTCGGGATTGATCTGAAGGCTGGGGCGGGTGTCGTCGTGCCAAGGACAGTGGGCCACGTAGCCGCGGCCCTGGCGGCGAAGCTGCAAATTGTACTTGCCCAGCAGATCGACGATGTCGACCGCTTGTCGGACTTGTTCCTTGGCGTCAAAAGACGAGTCGAAGGGCACCTTCGTCTCCCCTGCGGTGAGCATCGCGACATCCATTTCGCTTGCGGGGAGCGGGCCTCCCCACCGTAAGGCCATTTACGGCAATTCCATCTGCCGGGCCGCGGATCTACCAGCCCTTCGTAGCGCAGACTTTAGTCCGTGCTACATAGGAATTCACGGACTAAAGTCCGTGCTACGTAAGGCGGAATTCTCCACGGCGGACAGATTATAGCTGGGGCGGCAAAGCGGGTCAATCACGATTTTGAGGAAAGGCCAATTTCTTTTTTTTCGCCTTATGCCGGCGGACTTTCGGCCGGCTCGCCGCGCCGCCGCTGCAAGGCGGGCCGGCAGTACTCCAGCAGGTTCACGTCGATCAGCTCCTGTTCGCACTCGTCCAGCGAGGCGTCGTCGATCGAGTCCAACACGAGGTCCAGCACCTCTTCGGCCAGCAATTCCCGGGCACGATGGATCAGCACGCGGACCGAACTCGAGCCGAGCCTCTTGGCGATCGTGCCGTTAAGCTGGTCGGCAATCTCCTGCGATCGCAACTCCGGATGCTCGGCACGGAACCGGAGCACCGTGTAATAAGGAGTGCCGCTGGATTTCTCAACCCGGGCCAGGGCCGCCCAGCCTTTGGCCAGTAGCTCCTCCCGCCAGCTTCGCGTCCAGGCCCGATCTTCTTCGGCCAACCGGTCCTCGCAGAAGGGGCGATCAGGTGTCTCGCCCAGCAGGGCCTGGGCGGCGTTGCGTTTTCCCCGCCGCTGGTAATCGATGATTAGGTGAAAGAGCGTGGTTTTGAGGAAACTGCGGAACCGCCCGTGGCTGGCATTGGCTCTTTGAAAGGCCCCGCTGACGAGCTTGAGCGAAAACTCCTGGAAAACCTCGTCGGCCGCGTCCTCACTCCGCAGCGATCCGAGCAAGTAGCGGCGGACCGCGCCGCCGTAGCGGTCCAGCAAGGTTTGCTGGGCCTGCCGGGCCTTCTCCATGCTACCTTCGTTCGCCTGCCGGACAACCGACCACAGGGTGTCGATCCGGCTCAGCCGCAAGTCATCTTGGTTCATAGTGACAGCCCTCACTCCTGAATTCTATGCTCTGGCCGGCTAGCGACAAGCGGCGTCATCGGCCGCCGCAACATGCCGGTCGAGCCATGAGATCAGGTCCGAAAATACCCGCCCGCGCTCTGGTTCATCGAACACCTCGTGATAGAACCCTTCATAAAGATGAAATGTCTTATCATCGCTGGCGGCTTTTTCAAACAAGTGCCGGCTGCCCTCCGGTCCACAGATCCGGTCCTGGCCGCCGTGCAAGATCAGCAGCGGCACCTTCAGCGCGGCCGCTTGCCGCGATACTTCCCGCATCGCGCGGCCGATTTCCGCCGCCATGCGGACGGTAAAGCGGCCGTGGAACACCAGCGGGTCGTCGCGAAAACGGTCCACCGCCTGCGGCTCACGGGCAAGCCACTCGAACGGAATTTGCGTCACGCGCAAGGCGGGGGCCACGGCAGCCGTCAGCGCGGCCAGATGCCGCAAACGGGGGTACAGGCCGTCGGCCAGCGCCAGCAACGGGCCGCTAAGAACCAGCCCGTCAATCTGCGCCTGCCGCAGAATGGCCCACAAGGCGATGATCAGGCCACCCATGCTGTTGCCCAGGAGAAACAGCGGCCGATCCGCCGCCTTGGCCCTGGCCCGCTGGTAACAAATGTCCAAGTCGAGCAGGTATTGGTCGAACGAGCGGACGTCGCACCGCGGGCCTTCCGACCGCCCATGCCCGCGAAGATCCATAGCCTGCACGGAAAACCCCACGTGTGTCAGTTCCTGGGCCGTTTCGGCGTGGGAGCCGCTATGTTCGAGCAGGCCATGCACGAGCAACAGCGTGGCCCGCGGCCGCCCCGCAGGCATCCACGACCGCTCGAACAAAGACAGGCCGTCGTATCCCGTAAAGAAATCTTCCCCTGGCGACATATCTACACGTACGACCTCAATCCGAGACTGTTACAAGACCCGTGTATATTTCGTCACAAACCGCCAGTGGTAGGGTGGGACCAGATCGCGCAAAAGTGGCCTAGCCAAGGCTATTCGGTTCATCCCATTTTCCTTCCATTCGCTGTCAGCTAGGCTTGGTCGCTTAACGTCGCTACGCGACGAGTGACAGCTTCTGCCTACGGAACAAACCAGACCATTCCACGCCTGTCAATTCTCCGTCCGGCAACCAACTTTCGAGCAGGCCTGTCCCACCTACGCTAGTTCTTCGTCCTCGCGCAGTTTGCGGTAGAGCGTCTTGCGGTCCAGCCCCAGCTTCTTGGCCGCCAAAGTGCGGTTGCCTTGCACACATTCCAGCACGTGCAGAATATAACGCCGCTCGACCTCCTCCAAGGGCACCAACTCACCCGGATCGCTGCCGCCGATCACTACCTGAGAACTGCGGAAATCGCGGACCTTCTCCGGCAAGTCTTCCACCGTCAGCTTGTCCAGCCGCGTGAGGGCCACGGCCCGCTCGATCACGTTGCGCAGCTCGCGGACGTTTCCCGGCCAGGAATAGGCCAGCAGTTTCTCGGCCGCGCCTGTGGAAAGCCCCTCGACCTGCTTCTTGGCCCGGGCGGCATAAAGCTCGATGAATCGTTGCGCCAGCAGCAGGGTATCGGTCCCGCGTGCCCGCAGCGGCGGCAGATCGATCTGGATGACGTCGATGCGGTAGTAAAGGTCCTTGCGGAAGCGGCCTTCCTCGACCGCCGTTTCCAGGTCGCGATTCGTGGCCGCCACGACGCGGACGTCGACGGCCACCTCCTTCTCGCTGCCGATCGGCCGGACCTTGCCCTCCTCGAGCGCCCGCAGCAGCTTGGGCTGCGTGGCCAGCGGCATCTCGCCGATCTCGTCGAGAAAGAGCGTCCCGCCCTCAGCCTGCACGAAAAGCCCCTTGCGGTCGTTGCGGGCGTCGGTGAAGGCCCCCTTCACGTGCCCGAACAGTTCGCTCTCCAGGAGCGTGTCGGGCAGGGCCGCGACATTTACGGCCACAAAGGGCTTCTCCCGCCGCCGACCGTGCTGGTGCAGGCCCCGGGCGACCACCTCCTTGCCCGTGCCGCTCTCGCCCATGATCAACACCGAGGCCTCGGAATCGGCGATCTGCGCCAACTGGTCGTAGAGCTTGAGCATGGGCAGGCTCTGGCCGATCAGGTCCTCGAAACGGCTCGCCCGCTCGACCGTCTCGCGGAGCGCGCGGATCTGTTGCTGGAGCTGCCGCCGCTCGACCGCGCGGCGGAGGATGACCGCCAGCAGTTCCATCTCGATGGGCTTGGTCACGAAGTCGTAGGCCCCCGCGCGGATGGCGGCAATGGCCGACTCCAGGTTGCCGAAGGCCGTCATCACGATGACCGGCACGTCGGGGCGGTTGGCCATCAGCCGCGAACAGAACTGCAGGCCGTCCATACCGGGCATCCGCAGGTCGGTGAGCACGGCCTCGAACTCCTCGCGGCAGGAGGCCTCGTAGGCCTCGGCCGCGGAAGTGAAGCACTGGGGCGCAAAATCCCGCAGCCGCAGATCGGTTTCCAGCAGATCGCACATGCTCCGCTCGTCGTCGACAATCAGGATTCGCGGCTTCATGCGTTGGCTCCTTGCGGCAGGTAGACGGTGAAACAACTCCCCTCGCCCACGCGGCTGGCCACGTCGATCCAACCGCCGTGCTCCTGCACGATCCCATAGGCGATCGACAGGCCCAGGCCGGTGCCGGCGCCGATCTCCTTGGTGGTGAAGAACGGTTCGAAAAGCTGCTGCAAGTGCTCCTCGGGGATGCCCACGCCCTGGTCGCGGACTTCGACGGCGTAGAAAGCCGCCGGGCTGCCAGTGCCCTCTGCGGGCGGGCGGGCGGCGCGGTGACCGACAGAGAACCGCACCTGGCCTCCGTCGGGCATGGCCTGGATGGCGTTCATGGCGAGGTTCGTCAACACCTGCTGGATCTGCCCGGTATCGATTTGGGCGACGGCCTCTTCGGCGTCGGCCGCGATGAGCAACTCGACCTTCTGCTTGCGGGCGATCGAATCGAGCATGTCGATCGTCTGCCGCACGACCGTCCGCAGGTCGGTCGGCGCCTTCCGCGGCGCGCTAGCCCGGGCAAAATCGAGCAACTGCCGGATGATGGCGGTCATCTTGTCGGCTTCCGCCTTGATGGCCGCCGCACTCTGGGCGATCTCGTGAGAATCGAGCTTGCCGGAGGCAATCAATCCCGCGCGGCCGGCGACGACGTTCAGCGGTGTACCCAGTTCATGCGCGATGCCCGAGGCCAGCCGGCCGACCGTCTTGAGGCGGTCCGCGTGGCGAAGCTGCTCCAGGGCGACGATCCGCGCGGCGGCCTCCTGGCGAAGCTTGTCTTGCGAATCGGCCAGCTTGGCGCAGAGGGCGTTGAGGTCTTCGGCCAGTTCTGCCAGTTCGTCGCGGGAGCGCAGGCGCAAGGGGCCTCCCAGGTCGCCTTCGCCGATCCGCCGGGCCTTGGCCATCAGTTGCTCTAGCGGCCGCCCGATCAAGCGCAGCCCCAGGAGGACCGCCAGCAGTCCGCTGATCAGGAGCATGCCGCCGACGAGCAGGGCGGCGCGCTGGACGATTTCCCGCTCCTCGGCTTTCAACGCGGTCTTGGGAAAGGTGAATTCCAGCCATCCCTTGCGATCGCTGCTCAAGGCGGCCCGTCGATAGACGTACAGACAGTCGGGTTCATCGTCATCCAAGAGGTCGTGTTCCTGGATGAAGATGGCGGTCCACTGCCAGACGGGGGCGGCGGGGCGAAAGTCCGGATCGGCGTCGTCGTCGAACAACACCAGGCGGATGTGTAGCGATTCCTGCGGCGCATCGTGGATCCTGGCAAGCCACTCGCGCATGCCGCGCAGGTCGCCCTTGCGCCAGGCGTCGATCAGCGGCGTCTCGAGAGCAAGACTCAGTTCCTGCGCTTTCACCTCGGCTTGCTTGCGAAAGCGGTCCACTTCGCGGCGGACCGACAGGTAACCGTAAACACCGGCCAGTGTGGCGTTCGCCAGAATGAAGGCCAAGACAAGTTTGAGTGTGAGTCGCATGGAGGAACCCGGGGCATTTTGCCCCGCCGGGGAGTTCTGCCGCGCGCCGAGACCGCCTCGCGCTGGGCGCACAGGCCATTATACCCGCTTTTCCCTGGATAATGTAGCCGTTTCGCGGTGGGTACGGTTTGGCACGATCTGTGCTTTATGCCGGTAACAACCAAGAGGCCGGCGGGGTGGCTGGGGCATAGCGACGGGCAGCGTCGCGCAGCGATGGTCGGCGAAGCGGTGCCCCAGTAGTCCAAAGCTGGGACTTCGCAAGCTCAGCCACCAGCCACCCTGGGAAGTAATTCTTCGGCCGGGCTTTATGCCGGTAACAACCAACTTGCCACGGAGCACGATCATGAAGTCATCGTCAGCCAAAACCGCGTCGCCGCGCAGCGTCGACGCTATGGGAATGTATCTGCGGAAGATCGGCCGGACCCCGTTGTTGAACCGCGGCGACGAGGTGGCCACGGCGGAGAAGGTCTGCCAGACGCGCCGCGCGCTGCTCACGCGGCTGCTGGCCGGTGACTACCCGCTCCGCGTCGTACTGGCCGCAGCGCGGAAGGCCGCGGAACACAAGCTGCGCATCGATCGCGTGGTCGACGTGCAAGGTATCGATGCGGCCGCACGGCAAGAGGCATTCGGGCGCCTCGGAGCGGGTGTAAGCGTGCTGCAACGGGCGCTGCGCGCCAATCGCCGCGACCTGCGGATTGCGGGCGACGCGCGGCAGCCGGCCGAAAGGCGGAAAGATGCCCGGCAGTTGCTCTTGCGCCGCCGCCGTGCGGCCGCACGTCGAATCCAGGAGCTGCATTTCCAGGACGGCTTGCTGAAGAAGTCTTTCGTGCCGCTTTCGCGCATCGCCATTCGCATGACCGATGCCGTGGTGCAGCTCAAGTTGCTGGACCCCACGCCGGAGAACGCGCCGCGGCGGCGCAAGGCCCGCGGCGCGCTCCGCCGCCTGGCCCGGCTCACGGGCGAGACGGCCCACTCACTGCCGCGGCGGCTGGTCGCCGTGCGCCGGCTCTTCGGCGAGTACGAGGCGGCCTGCCACGCCTTCATGCTGCCCAACTTGCGGCTGGTGGTGGCGATCGCCAAGCAGTATTCGGCGGCCGGCGACGACATGCTGGACTTGATCCAGGAGGGGAACTTGGGCCTCATGCGGGCGATCGACAAGTTCGATCCCGCCCGGGGACATCGTTTCTCGACGTATGCCTACTGGTGGATCCAGCAGACTATCCGCCGGGCGCTGGCCCGGCAGCGAAACGGCTTTCGGACCTCCTATGTAATGACGCAGAAGCTCGACCGGCTGCAACGGGTCAAGGAGCGGCACCTGGCAACCTGGGGCGTCGCGCCCTGTGCCGAGGACCTGGCCGCCCTGGCGGGAGTCCGCGCCGGCGAAACGGACGACCTTCTTCGTCTCCAGCGGCAGCCGCTGTCGATCGACGACTGCGACGCCGATGGGGAATCGCAGCCGCTGGCTGAGGCGGTCGCCGATCCCCGCGTGGAATGCCTGGGTCAGCAGTTCGATCGAGACGTCCTGGTCAAGCGGATCGACGAGGTTTTCGCCGCCCTGGACCTGCGCGAGCGGCAGGTCTTGCGGATGCGCTACGGTTTGCAAGGGCAATCGCCGCTGGGCTTGAGCGACATCGGCAAGGTGTTGGGGGTGAGCAAGGAGCGAATCCGGCAGATCGAAGAGAGCGCGATGTCGAAGCTGCGGCAACCGCAGCACGCTGTGCGGTTTGTGCAGTTCTTGCAGGAGCAGCCCGAGCGGCTCGTCAGCGCAGCCGTCGCGCTGCGGCGATGTTTATAGAAGGGAGCCGCAATACAACTTGGCTATGGCACCTCAGGTAATCAGTTCGTCGAACGCGATTCCGCCCCCTGGTCCAGACGGATTTGCCAGCCGCCGCCCAAGGCCCGATAGACCTGAATCAGGCCGGTGGCGATCTGGCTCTGGGCCTGGGCCAGCAGGGCCTGTTGTTGCACCAGGTTCTGCTCGATGGTGTCGACGCGGTTGAAGTCGACCGTCCCCGCCTGATACTGTCGGACGACGATGCGATAGGCCTTGTCGGCGGCGAGCACGCTCTGGGCGAGCGATTTCGTCTGCTCCTAGGAGCGCAGGAAGGTGACTAAGCCGTCCTCGGCCTCCTTGTCGGCGTTCAAGACGGTGTTGCGATAGACGAGCAGCGTATCCTGGAACATGGCGTCCTGCAAGCGGACGTTGTTGACGATGCGGCCATAGTTGAGCACGTTCCACTGGAATGTCGGCCCGATGTTGCTATTGAAGGAACTGGGCGTGAACAGTTGCGAGCCGCTGGCGGCCGTGTAGCCCAAGGTGCCGGTGATCGAGATGCTGGGATACAAATCGGCTTGGGCGACGCCGATTTGTTGGGCCTGAGCGGCAGCGTTGCGTTCCGCGCGGCGGATGTCGGGCCGCCGCGCGAGCAGTTGCGCCGGAATGCCCACCACCGCGTCGGCAGGCACCGTGGGAATCGGCCGCTGTCCCAGCCGGGCCTGCAGATCGATAGTCGGAATGCCCAACAAGGTGCAAAGCCGGTTCTGTGTCTGCCGTACCATGATTTCGAAAGCCGGGACCTGCGAGGCCGTTTGCCAGAGCGTGCTCTCCGCCTGGTCGACGTCCAGCGCGTTGGCCCTGCCGAACTTGAAGCGGGCGCGGACGATCTTCAGCACGTCCTCTTGCAGTTCCACATTGTGTTTGGCCAGGGCGATCTGTTCCTGGTATTGCCGCATCTGCACGTAGTTCGTGGCCACGTCGCCCAGCAACGTGACCAACACGTCGTCGTAGTTGTCCACCGAGGCGTCCAGTTGCGCCTCGGAGGCCAATACGGCGCGGCGAAACCGTCCCCAGAAATCCAGTTCCCAGGCCATGTTGAAACCGAGGTTCCACTGGTCGCTGAACTGCGGGAAGCCGGGATTGATTACATCTGCCGGAGTGGACAGTCGCTGGTAGTTGCCGTTGGCGTCTTGCGTCTGGGGGAAAAGATCGCCGCGGGCGATCGCCAGTGAGGCCCGGGCCTGGAGGATGCGGGTGCCGGCGTCTTTCAAACTCAGGTTCTGGCTATAGGCATGGCGGACCAGGTCGTCCAGCGCGGGGTCGTTGAACACGCACCACCAATGGCTCAGGTCGGCAGCCGTGCTGCGCACGCGCACGTCGGCCGCGTCGATCCACTGCGGCGCGACCGCCGCCTTGGCCGCCGTGTACTCCGGCCCCACCTTGAATCCATGCTGAACGTAGTCCGAAAGACTCGTGCAGCCGCTCAACACCAGCGCCGCGGTCACGAGGCATAACAAACAGGCGTATCGATAAGTATGCCGCATAATTGGCTTAAGTCGCAAAACAATGCAAGCGGTCAAAAGAAACATAACCGTTGCTGTGCTTACCATCGACAGAGCCGGCGTAACCCTGTCATTGGAATAGTTGCAGGCAAGAGAACTGCTAGATCCGTCACAGGCCAGACGCGAAGAGTATGCGGCATAAACCGCATAACTGGACGGGAAAATGCCGGCCGCGGCCGGCAAAGTCCTCTCAAATTGCCAGTTTTGACCGTAAGTCATAGGGTGGGACTGGCCCGCCCACGTTCGACTTGGCTGAGGCGATGCGGCTTACTCCGTTTTCGTTCGATTCGCTGTTGGGCAGACTTGGTCGCGTAGCGACCGCCGATGGTAGCCGTGGGTTTCAACCCACGGTTTGCGATGCGAACATATTTCCTCCGTCGCGTAGCGACGATTGAAATGTTCGCCATGGTCTCAATCGTCGCCGACCATGCTGCGCACGGTGCCCGGACGAGAAAAGCGCGGGCGGAATTTGGTCCGTGGGTTGAAACCCACGGCTACCATCATAGCGTCGCTACGCGACGAGCGACAGCCTCCACTTAGGAACAAAACCGGATCGGTCCCACCCTACAACTTCTGCCAATCAGCAAGGTCACACGTCACGCCATGCTGCTCATCCGCCGCAGGCGTCCCACGCCTTCGATCGCGCGGGCAATGACGAACTCGATTTCCTCCGCCGTCGTGAACCGCCCTAAGCCAAAGCGCAGGCTGCCGCGGACTGCTTCTTCCGACAACCCCAGGCTGCGCAAGACGTGGCTCGGCTCGGGCAGGGCCGAGGTGCATGCGCTGCCGCTGCTCAAGGCAATGTCGCGCATTTCCATCAGCAGGGCTTCGCCCTCGACATAGCCGAAACTGACGTTCAGGTTGCCCGGCAGCCGAAGCCCTGGCAGGTCCAGGGCTGGGCCGTTCAGCACGACATGGGCAAGGCCCGCGCTCAATCCCGCGAAAAGCCGGTCGCGGAGGCCGCCCAAGCGGGCCGCCTCGAGTGGCAGGTCGGCAAGGCAAAGCTCCAGCGCTCGGGCAAAACCGACAATGCCCGGCACGTTGGCCGTCCCGCTTCGCAGTCCGCCTTCTTGACCGCCGCCGTCGATCTGCGGCTCCAATCGCACGCGCGGGTCGTGGCTGCGGACGTACAGCGCGCCGACGCCCTTGGGGCCGTAAATTTTGTGGGCGGTGAAGCTCATCAGATCGACACCCAAGGCTTCCACGTCCACGGGGACCTTGCCCACGGCCTGCGTGGCGTCGCTGTGCAGCAACACGCCCCGCGGCTTGCACAATCGCCCGATCTCGGCCAAGGGCGCGATGGCCCCGATCTCGTTGTTGGCCAGCATGACCGAGACCAGGATCGTGTCGTCGCGCAGGACCGCAGCCAGTTGATCGACACGCACCAGTCCGGCCCGCGGGTCGGGAGCAGGAATGACGGGCAGTAGCGTGACTTCGAATCCCGCCCGGGCCAACTTGGCCAAGGGGTCGAGCACGGCCGGGTGTTCCGTGGCGACACTAACGATGTGCCGCCCGCGTGTGAAGTGCCGCTGGGCCGTGCCGCGCAGGGCAAGGTTGTTGCTTTCCGTCGCGCCGCTGGTGAAGACGATCTCCTTGGCCTTGGCTCCCACGGCCGCCGCGATCTTTGCGCGGGCGTTGTCCACAGCGTCTTTCGCCGCAGCACCGAAGGCGTGGGCCGTGCTCCCGGCGTTGCCATAGACCTCGGAGAAATACGGCCCCATCGCCTCGACCACCCGCGGATCGACCCGCGTCGTGGCGTGATTGTCGAGATAAATGGGAAGCTGTAACATCGAGGACTACGAGGCGAACAAGGCCTTCATGCAAATCTGTGACCAGCTTTCAAAGCCTTCCATGTCGGCCAGGATCTCCTGCACGGGGCGGAATCCGCACTCGATGATTTCGCTTTCGCGCGGGCGCACGGCAGGGCGCTCGACGTCGAAGATGTGGACGACACCCAAGTGGACGCGGCCCACTTCCGTATCGTCGTCGTTGATCAGGCCGACACAGCGCGACGAGTAGGGCGCATCGATCGCCACTTCTTCGTCCAGTTCGCGCCGCATGCCTTCCTCATAAGGATTTCCGCTACCGTCCACGCCAACGTCCACGGCGGAAATGTGCCCGCCGATGCCCACGCTCCGCTTGCGGTGCAACCGCCCCTCGCCCTGGCCGCTGCCCCGCGTGTACTGGAAGACCGAGGGGCATCCCGCCGCGTCGCAATGGCGGAAGATGACGTAGGGAATCAGTTGCTTAAAACTCGGATCGTGCTCCATCTCCGGCCGCGGGCGGAAGGAAATGTTTTCGGGACTGAACAACTCGCCCAGGTAACGATCGACCTCGCGCGAGAAACCTTGAAAATATCCCAGGCGATGAAACAGCGCCGCGGGCACAACCAGGATGCTTTCGACGGGGATATCAGGCACAATAGTCTCCTTGATGGGCTTCTCGTGGTCAAAGCATGCGCCACACTCCGTGTGCCGGATTCTCCCCTCGCCTTCTGGGAGAGGGGCCGGGGGTGAGGAAGGCATACATTCATAGGATCAACATCGCATCGCCATAGCTGTAAAAGCGATAACCTTCGCGGATCGCTTCTTCGTAGGCACGTGTAATCAGCTCGGCGCCGCCGAAGGTCCGCACCAGCACCAGGAGCGTGGTCCGCGGCAGGTGAAAATTCGTCAGCAAGGCATCGACGACGTGGAACTGATAGGGCGGGCGAATAAAAAGGTCGGTGTAACCGGTGAATTGCTTGAGCGTACCATCCGCGGCGGCCGTTTCCAAGAGCCGGACGGAAGTCGTGCCCACCGCCACGACGCGGCCGCCAACCCCTCGGCAATGCAGGATCTGGTCGGCGGACTCCTGCCGGATCGTGCCCCATTCGGCATGCATCTTGTGTTCGGCCAAGAGCGGCGCGGCGATGGGCGTAAACGTGCCCGCGCCCGTGTGCAATGTCAGCGGGCAAATCGTGACTTGATCTTCCTCCAGGCGTTTCAGCAGCGATTCGCTGAAGTGCAATCCGGCAGTCGGGGCGGCGACGGCCCCCGGCCAGCGGGCGTAGACCGTCTGATACTGCTGGCGGTCGGCCTCGCTCATTTCCCCCTTGCGGATATAGGGAGGCAACGGCACGCGGCCGATGCGGGCCAACAAGGCAAACGTTTCTTCCTCACTCTTGGGTCGAACAATCCAGCTTCCGTCGGCTTGTTTGACCAATAATTGAAGCTGTATGTCGTCCTGCCCCTGGACGTCGGTGAGGCGAATAATCTCGCTGGGCGCGAGCTTTCCGCGGGTCTTGCACAGAATCCTCCAAATGCCGCCCTCCCCGACTTCCAGAAAGAGGCCCTCCCAGTGTCCGCCCGTATTCTCGCGACGCCCCAGCAGGCGGGCGGGCACCACCCGCGTGTCGTTCAGCACCAGGCAGTCGCCCGGCTGGAGAATCTCGGGCAGATCGCGAATGTGGTGATGCGCCAACGACTGCCGACGCCGATCGACGACCAGCAACCGCGCGTCGACCCGCGCCGGCACCGGCTGCTGGGCGATCAGGTGCCGCGGGAGTTCGTAATCGTATTGATCGAGCTCACTCATTTCTATAGAGTATAAGCACCCGTCCCCATCCCGTGTAGGGGACTAAGAGGCTATCCAAGAAGTGTGCTCACCATGTCCCCTCTCCCTCCGGGAGGGGGTTAGGGTGAGAGCAATTCGCCGCGAAATCGGCCATTTTCAGGCTATTCCGCGGCATAGGCCCTCACCCCCTGCCCTTCTCCCATCCTGCTGGGTACAGCAAGCGGGAGAGGGGAGACATCTCGGATAGCCTTTAAGAGCGCGCCGCCTAGTCCATGACCAACATCGTATTGTGCATCACCGATTTGAGCTTTGGCGGCGCCGAACATTGTCTGGTTGAGCTGGCCACGCGACTTGATCGAAGCCGTTTCACACCGGCAGTTTATTGCCTTTCCGCCGAGCCGCCGGGCGAATCAACGCTGATCCCAGCCTTATTGTCGGCCGGGGTGGAAGTGGAATGCCTGGGAGCGCGAAAGGCCGCGGATTTCTTTGGAGTTGTGGCCCGGCTGGCTCGGAAGCTTCGCCAACGGAAAACATCGATCTTGCAGACGTTTCTATTCCACGCCAACTTCGTCGGCCGGATTGCCGCCTGGCGGGCTGGTGTGCCACATGTCCTCTGCGGCATTCGTGTGGCCGAGCGAAGTTCATCCTGGCACTTGTGGCTCGATTACGCGACGCAGGGAGCGGTGGAGCGATACGTCTGCGTCAGTCAGTCGGTGGCCCGTTTCGCGGCCGGTACGGCCCGGCTGCCGGCCCATAAGCTCGCGGTAATTCCCAATGGCATTGACATGTCACGATTCACCCAGGTGGCGCCGGCCAATTTGGCCGACCTTGGAGTCTCGGGCCGGCGGCTGGTCACGTTCATCGGACGGCTGGATATCCAAAAGGAAGTATCGCGGCTCCTGAGTCTCGCTGGCGATTGGCTTCGACGTTTGCCCGACTGCGATCTGCTGCTAGTAGGCAAAGGCCCGCTGGAACCGGCGTTGCGGCAGCAGGCCCGCGAGATGGGGATTGCCGAGCGGGTCCACTTTGCCGGCTGGCGGCCAGATATTCCCGCGATCCTGGCTGCCAGCAGCCTGCTCGTGCTGACTTCCGCCTGGGAAGGGATGCCCAACGCCGTCCTGGAGGCCATGGCCTCCGGCCTGCCGGTCGTTGCCACCCAGGTGGAAGGCATCTGCGAGTTGCTCGGCCCCGCGTTTCAGGAGCAATCAGTTCCACATGGGCAGTGGGAAGCTTTTTCGGACTTGGTGGTGCGGATTCTGAGCGACCGAGGGCTGACGGATCGGCTGGGCCGAGAGAACCGCACGCGTGCTGAACAACACTTCAGCATCGGGCGAATGGTCGAGTCTTACGAAGCCCTCTGGGAACAGATTCTGGCAGGCCCGCGTTGAATCTCCAAGAATCTTTTTGGCCACTTGCAACGCCGCGCATCGCCGGAAGTTCTGTGCTGATTGGCAACTAGGGCGACAGGCTGCGGCGAAGCCTCGGCGGGCGTCAAAAAAGAGTACTTGACGTAGGCTAAGAACTGGTTATCCTTGGGTACTTGTGGGACGCAGTGGGGAATAGTGGTGAACCATGTTGCTGACAGGCACTTTTTATCGTGCGTTGGACGAAAAGCTGCGGATCGCCATTCCCAAGCAACTCCGCGAAAGCCTGTCCTGTCCGCCGGGCAGTGGGCTTTATGTGACGCCCGGCACCGACGGATCGCTTACCTTGTACACGGAGACCGGTTTTCAATCGCTGGGGCAGCGGCTTGCGCAAAGTCCGCCGACGAGGCAAGACGTGAGGGCCTTCAGTCGGCTTTTCTACGGCCAGGCCCAATATGTCGAGATCGATCGCCAAGGACGGATCCGCATACCGCCGGAGCTAGCATTGCTGGCAAAGCTGCAAAATGAAGTTGTGCTCGTAGGTGTCCATGACCACCTGGAGCTCTGGGCGCAGGAACCTTGGAGGGCTTACGTGGCGGAACGGCAGGCCCATTACGACGAAATCGCCGAAACGGCATTGGGAAGTCTCACGCAACAATAGACGGAAGTCGGGAGGAACAAGCGGAAGCACCCGAGGGTGCGCCATTTGTGGAAACACAGTCATCGGTGATGTTTGGCCACTTACCCGTGATTTTGCGCGACCTCCGAGTGCAAAATGTGTTTTCACAACTGCGGGGGAATGGATGCCTCCGTGATGCGAGTGCGGCGCCCATCCGCCACCTTCGCTGACGGGAGGACCGCATGTGACCAACGCCGGGCGCATGGATTAGCGCCCGGGGTTGGTCCCCTTCCGCTTGCCGCCCGGCGGTCGTAATATAAAGCCATGACCGTTCCCCCGTCCGTACACGTTCCCGTAATGCTTGCCGAAGTGCTGGATGGCCTGGCCCCCCAGCCCGGCGGCGTTTTCGTGGACGGCACCCTCGGCGGCGGCGGACATACCCGCGCGCTGGCTGAGCGAGTTGGAACAGGCGGCACGATCATCTGCTTGGATCGCGATCCGGCGGCTGTCGAAGCCGCTTCCAAACACCTCGCCGACTTGCCCCTAAGAGCGCTGCAAGCCAACTTCTGCGACTTGCCGGAAGTGCTTGCCGAGACTGGCATTGCGGCGGTGGATGGAATACTGCTGGACCTCGGTCTTTCCAGCAACCAACTAGCCGATAACGAGCGTGGATTCAGTTTCTCGTCGAGCGGCCCATTGGATTTGCGGTTCAATCCCATGCAGGGCAAGCCGGCCTGGCGTCTGATCGAGCGGCTCAGTGCGGAGCATCTTGCAGACCTGATCTTCCAGTTCGGCGAAGAACGTTATAGCCGGCGGATTGCCCGGGCGATCGTCGAGCGGCGAAAGGAGAATCCGGTGCATACTTCGGCCGAACTGGCCGAGTTGGTGCGGCGTTGCGTTCCCCGCTCGCGGCACGAGCGCATCGATCCGGCCACGAGGACCTTCCAGGCCCTGAGAATCGCCGTGAATGACGAGCTCAAATCGCTGGAAATCGCGCTCCGCCGCCTGCCCGATTGCCTGCGGCCGGGCGGGCGGATGGCGGTGATCAGTTTCCATTCCCTGGAGGACCGCCAGGTGAAAGAGGCATTCCGCGACGATCCGCGGCTGACGGCGCTGACACGCAAGCCGGTTACCGCCTCGGATGCGGAGACCGCTGCAAATCCGCGGTCCCGCAGTGCCAAGCTTCGCGTAGCGGTCCGCAATTGACGGTTGCTATGCCTTGCGGTCGTCGCCAGCAGTGGCATCGACGCCCTTCCAGGCCGGGGGGCCAAGAAGCTTCTCGATGGCCACGTCGTCGAGCGTCTCTTCCGTCTCCAGTGCCTTGGCTAGGCATTCCAACTTGTCGCGATGTTCCGCGAGCATCTCCATGGCACGATCGAAGGAGCCGCGGAGAATGCGCGAGACCTCCTCGTCAATAAGTTGGGCCGTGTGCTCGCTGAAACGCCGCGGCTCGGCGATCTCGCGTCCCAGGAATGGATGGTCCTCGCTGTCACGGAACGTCACCGGGCCAAGACGCTCGCTCATGCCCCAATGGGTGACCATGCGGCGGGCGAGGTGTGTGGCATTGTTCAAATCGCTCTCAGCCCCGGCGCTGAATTCGTTAAAGACCAGTTTCTCAGCCGCACGACCACCCATGTGGATCAGCAGGAGGGTCTGCAGGCTGCTCTCGTTAATGTTGACACGGTCCTCTTCCGGCAGGAAGTGCGTCACGCCCAGCGAGCGGCCGCGAGGAATGATCGAGACCTTGTGCAGGTGGTCGGCCCCGGGCAACAGCCAGCCTAGTAGGGTATGGCCCGCCTCGTGGTAGGCAGTGTTCGTCTTTTCCTTGCCCGAAAGGATCTCTTCCCGCTTGGCACCCATAAGGACCTTGTCGCGGGCGTAGTCGAAGTCGGACATTTCGACTTCTTCCTTGTCGTGGCAACTGGCCCAAAGCGTGGCCTCGTTGACGAGGTTGCGGATGTCGGCTCCGGTCAGCCCCACGGAGCCGGCGGCGAGCCGCTCCAGGTCGACGTCGGCGGCCAAGGGGATGCCGCGGGTGTGGACGCGGAAGATCGCCAAGCGGCCCTTGTAGGTGGGGCGGTCGACCGTGATGTGGCGGTCGAAACGGCCGGGCCGCAAGAGGGCCGGATCGAGCACGTCCGGCCGGTTGGTGGCGGCCATGACGATCACCGCCTCATTCTGCGTGAAGCCGTCCATCTCGCTGAGGATCTGGTTGAGCGTCTGCTCGCGTTCGTCGTTTCCGCCACCCACGCCCGTGCCGCGGTGCCGGCCGACGGCGTCGATCTCGTCGATAAAGAGGATGCATGGCGAGCTTTCCTTGGCGGTGGCAAAAAGATCGCGCACGCGGCCGGCGCCCACGCCCACGAACATCTGGATGAACTCGGAGCCGTTGATGCTATAGAACGGCACGCCCGCCTCGCCGGCCACCGCGCGGCCCAAGAGGGTCTTGCCGGTGCCCGGCGGGCCCATGAGCAGGATGCCCTTGGGCACGCGGCCCCCCAGCCGCTGGAATTTCTTGGGGTTCTTGAGGAACTCGACAATCTCCTGGAGTTCGGCCTTGACGCCTTCCAGCCCTGCCACGTCGTTGAAAGTGACCGGTCGTTCGCCCTGTTCGTACTTTCGTGCCGGGCTCTTGCTGAACCCCAGGATGCCGCCGCCCCCAAAGATCGAGTTCTGCGACCGTCGCAACATGTAGAAAACCCCTACGATCATCAGCAGCGGCAGGCCGATCATCGAAAACAGGTACAGGAAATACATGCTGTCGGCGGGTGTCGAGACTTTGTATTTGTTGCCCAGCTTGCCGAAGATCATGTCGTCAAGATCCGGCGTGGCGATATTCGGAATGGTGGTCGTAAACTTCTTGTCCAGTTTGACGGGCTCGCCCGAGCGATCGGTCTTGCCCGTGGGGTCCAACGGCGGCTCGTTGAATTCCCCCGTGATCTTCATGCCTTGGACGTCGAGGCTGGTGATATTCTTCGCGTTGAGTTGCTGGCGGAAAAAGCCGTAGCTGATCTCCTTGCTGCTATCAGCCATGGGATTGAAGAACATGAGCAGAACCACAGCCAGCGTGATGGCGATGATCAGTCCCGGCGGAATGTTGCGGCGGACGGGCGGCGGCGGCACCTTCGCAGGAGGGGGTGGCGTATCGATGGGCGAAGGGGTTTCCGGTGGAATGGCCATTGAGTCGATTCACAAGACAGAGGAAGTTATTTGCACAATTGTACGTCATGCCCAACCACTTTTCGAGGGGCCGGGGTTGTTGATACCCACGCTATAGTGTGCGCGGGTGGAAATGCATTTGTTGGAGTCCCGGCTTTAGCCGGCAATTCGGCAAAATGCCGGCTAAAGCCGGGACTCAAACGTGCCATTTTATCCGCGCAAAGTATAATAGCCGGAACGGGCGACTGGGAGCTTGTGAACGCCCGTGGCTGCTGGCAGAATCAGGAGAATCGGCACTTTAGGTAAAGCTGCACTTCTTCATAGCGCGTGCCGGGCGGAAGTTGGGCAAGCAGCGGACGGATCTGTTTCGGCACATTGCCCCTGACCAAGACGTCCAGGGCGGCGACTGTTTCGGTGGGCAAACACCAAGCCAAATCGATCTTCATCGCGTTTTCCGCTGCTTGAGAGAGATGATCCAGTAGCGTTTCTCGCGTGATTCCGCGAATCGCCAGGCATTCGTCCGCTTTGAAACCGTGGGACAAAAGCCGCCACGTCCAATAATACGGTGGCCGGTTGATCGGCACAGACGTTTGCGCCGCTGGTCGGGGGCAAGCGGCTACCGAGCGATCTGCCGCCGGCTGGGGGGCTGGTGGGGCCGGTTCAACGGGGGCCGTTTGAACGGCTGCGAAGGAATCGCCCGGGTCGCGTTCGAATGTCGAACCGATGATCCAGGGTTCGTCGTCCGTCCGGCTTTCACCTGCGATCTCCGGCGTCTGACCTCCATCTACCGGCGTCTTCTCGACATGGTTGCGCGGCGTCGGAGCCGCCATTCCATGCCACCCTACCGGGTCTTCGGTCTTCGGCGTCTGGCCTCCGTCGTCCGATGTCGGCTCAACATCAACATGGTTGCGCAGCGTCGGAGCCGCTATTCCATGCCACCCTGCCGGGTCTCTGACCTCTGACCTCTGAGCTCCGACCTCTGCTCTCTTGTCCCTGGCCTTCGGCCGCCGTAATTTGAGGCGCAATTCGCCGGGCAGTCTTAAACCGGATGGCAAGTCGGCCTTGCCCCGCATCACATCGCCACCCAAGGGCGTGAGCTTCAACACCGGCCGGAAGCGATCGATGTTCTCTTGCTCCAGGCAGCCGATGGCGATCAGCAGATCAATCAGCGTCGCCACCTCCGCCTGCTTCAACTGCCTGAGCAGGCCGAAGGTGCTCAACTGATCCATCCGCAACTTCTTGACCTTGGCCGAATTCGAGCCGCAAAGCATCTGGGCGATAAGATTCTTGCCGCAGGCGATCCGCGACTCGCTGCGGGCCACGCCGCTGAGCACGATCCGTACGGCCTCGACCACGCCCTCTTCCGTGGCGTCGTCGCTTGCGAGCTTGTCCGCGGTGACCACTCCGGACGAGGGCGCTTTCGGACGGGCGTCGGTGGCTTGACGGCCTGGGCGATTCTTGCGATGTTTGCCGCAGTTGTCGCAATGGTCGCATTCGGCGGCGTCGCTTTCGCCGAAATAACGCAGTATCTCCTGTTGTCGGCAGGCGCCGCTCAGCGCGAACCGCACCATGCGGTTGAGCTTGTCATACTCGGCCTCCTTGCGTTTTTCCAACGCGGCGAAGTCGATTTCCAACTCCTCGAAGGGCGCGTCGCGTTTCAGCATGCGGATAGCCCGGCCACGAAACGGAGGCACGTAGGTGAACCAGTCCGACTCGTTCAGTTCATAAAGCGCGTGGGTCACCGCCGGCTGATCCATCCCCAAGGCGGCGGCCAAGTCCTGCGGGCGGAACTGGATCAACACGTCCCGCTGGTCGCCCACGATCTTCTCCACCGCTTGCAAGACGCGCCGTCGCACTTTGGCCTGCCGGGGCAAGAGATCGACACAGGTGGGCAGATCGTTGTCGATCCGCACGGTGGCCATGTTTTGCGACGACACGAGCCGTTCCAGCACGCCCGCGCTTTCCAGGATTTGCTCGCAATTGCCCACCCCGTCGTTGCCGATCGACAGGCCGAGTTCCTCTTTGACGTCCTGCTGGGTGAGTTGGATCGGATCCTCGTCGCGCGCAGCCAGAAATTCGTAGACCTGTTGGATGACGTCCGGTCCGGGATACGAGTTCTCGATGAAGAACTCCTGGATATAGCGGTCGGAACTGTGGTAGAGCATCACGCAACGCGACGGCTTGCCGTCGCGGCCCGCCCGCCCGGCCTCCTGGTAGTAGGCCTCCAGGCTGCCCGGCAGGTTGTAGTGGATGACAAAGCGGACATCGGCCTTGTCGATGCCCATGCCGAAGGCGTTGGTGGCGGCGATGACTTCGAAACGGCCGCTCATGAAGGCCTCCTGCGTGGCGCGGCGTTCGTCGGGCGGCAGGCCGGCGTGATAGACGGCCGCCCGCCGCGGCGTCTGCTGGGCGATGATCTCGGCAACTTCTTCCGTCCGCTTCCGCGTCGTGGCGTAGATGATGCCCGTACCGGGCGTTTCGCGGAGGAACTGGACCAGCAGCTCGGCCCGTTCCCGATCGGTCCGCGGGTTGAGCACTTCGTAGAAAAGGTTCTCGCGGGCGAAGCCGGTGATGAAGGTCCGCGGCTCATTGAGCGCGAGGAGTTCCACGATGTCGCGGCGTACCACGTCGGTGGCCGTGGCGGTCAGGGCGATGGTCGGGGGATTGCCCAACGTCTTGCGAAAGTAACCGAGCCGGGCGTAATCGGGGCGGAAATCGTGGCCCCACTGGCTGATGCAGTGGGCCTCGTCCACCGCCAGCAGCTTGATGCCGACGGCCCGCACGGCTTCCAGGAACCGCGAACTGCGGAACCGCTCGGGCACGACGTAAGCCATACGGAACTCCCCCGCCGCCACCCGATCGAGCCGGTCGTATTGCTCTTCGACCGGCAGCGTGCTATTGATGAAGGTGACGGGGAACCCGCGGGCCAGGAGTTGATCGACCTGGTCCTTCATCAGGGCGATCAAGGGCGAGACGACGAGTGTCAGCCCGTCCAGCGCCAGGGCCGGCAGTTGGTAGCAGAGGCTCTTGCCGCCGCCGGTGGGCATGACGCACAAGCAATCCCTGCCCGCCAGCACGGTGGAAATAACTTCCCGCTGGCCGGGCCGAAACGTCGACAGGCCGAACCGCGGCAGCAGGGCATCGGGATTTTCGGCGGGAGCAGTCATCCTGGCATTATAGAGGCATTTGGAAACGCAAGGGAGTGCCCTTTGCCGCGGGATTGCGGCAGTGCTAGAATGAAGGGGTGATGGTTTTCCTATCCTGGCGAAAGAGGCAGAACATTATGAAAGCCGTGATCCAGCTTACGAAACCAGAAGAGGCCCGGGCGCTGCCCATCCTTCTGCGACATTCCCCCGGCACAGTCCTGCCAAATCGGACCTATTTGCTTGATGAGGAAGCCATTGCAGAACTGCGCAAGTCGGGCATCCGCTTCGTCTCGCTCAGCCACGAATCGAGTGCGCCTGGCCTTGAGGGAGTAGGGGCAGTTTTATGAGTACAATACACGAAATCGAAGAAGCGATTCGGCAGCTTTCGCCCCTAGATCGGGCCGCAGTGCGGGATTGGCTGGCCGAGCTCGATGCCATGGAATGGGACCATCAGCTTGAAGCCGACGTTGCGGCCGGTCGGCTCGACTGGCTGGCTGACGAAGCGCGCCAAGACTTGAAATCGGGGCGCTGCACCGATCGATGAACCATCGCGCTACCCCCCGTTTCTGGGCATGCTATCGCCGACTGCCGGAGGAGATCCAGCAATTGGCCGATCGTTGCTACGAGCTTCTTCTGCAGGACACGCATCATCCGTCGCTGCACTTCAAGGAGATGGCCACTCGCAACGCACTGGACGCACCGGAAATGCAGCCCATGTTCAAGGCCGGAGTCACAGTCTGGTATAAGTATTTCGATCTGGCGATACGGCGTGTTGTCCCCGAGCAAATTGTCGTGCCGACCGAGATCGGCGGTCGGTGAACAAGGTTGCAAAGCTAAAAAAACCATGCGCCTCATCCACGCCCTTCCTTCGCCGGAAAAGGAAGCAAGATCAAGGGGGGCTTCGCGTCTAGCTTCTTTCCTGGATTCATGCTGATTCGTCAAGAAAAAACGTCGGAACGATTAACGAAATCGTTCTGACCCGTTATTGGCGAATTGGCTTGGTCTTTGTGCCCACATTTTCTGTCTTCTAAAGAATTTCCTGTTGGCTTTGCGCATCCAATGCGGAGAATAGAAAGGCAGGGCCGAAGGAACCACGACATGCTCGAGCATCAGAAGTTTTTAGAGTATTTCCTGCCGGAAGAGCGGTTTCTGGCGGCCTACCTGTTAAGTGCGACGGGCAACTTCCACGCATCCGAAGATATTCTGCAGACAGTGGCGCGGGTCCTTTGGGAGAAACTGGCCGACTACGACGAGGCCCGGCCGTTCGGGGCCTGGGCACTGGGTGTGGCGCACTTGGAAGTCCTGAAGTGGCGGCAGCAGGCGGCCCGCTCGCGCGAGGTCCTTTCTGAGGAATCGATGCGACTCTTGTCTGAGACGGCCGCCCGGCATGCGGAAAAGACCGATGAGCGATACTACTTCCTGGCGGGTTGTCTCCAGAATCTCGGGGCCGTCGCCCGTCGCGCGGTCGAAATGAAGTACGGTCAGGGGCGCAGCATTCGCGAGATCGCGGATTGCCTCAAAAAAAGCGTTGCGGCCATCGAGATGATCCTCGTCCGCAGCCGCAGGGCCCTGGCGGATTGCGTCCAGCGCAAGATGTCACAAGCAGCGTCGGAGGTATCATGAAAGCCGAATTCCAAGAGCTTATGGATCGCTATCTGGACGGTTCCGCGTCGGCCGAGGAGATCCGCAAAGTCGACGAGTGGCTGCGGCGGGACCCGTCGGCGCGGGAGACCCTGTTTCAGACGGCTGCCGTGGAAGTCGATCTTCGCCGGCTCTTGGCGACCCCCTTCACGCGGCCCTTGGCCGAAGGCGAGCGCCGCCCGGCGCCATCAAGACGGCTGTTCGCCTGCGCGGCCGTGGCGGCCGTGGCCGGCTGGGCACTGGCCCTGCTCATGGTCGGCCAATATCGCGCCAAGTGTGGCGAGCACCAGGCCGCGCTGGAGCGCTTGGCGGAACTCGATTCCGCCCGGCCGCAACCGGCTGCCACCGAGGCGCCGGATCGGCCGCACGCCGTCGGTCGCCTGATCGAGACCCGCGGATTGGTCCTGGCCACGCTCAAAGGACAGACCGAGGCGATCCCCGTGGCGGCCGAGTTTCCCATTCCCCTGGACGGCTCGCTCTGGACCTGCCCTTGGGGCGGCGCCGCCATGCGCTTTGCCGACGGGGCCTCGATGGACCTGGAACGCAGCACCGAAGTGGTCATCTCGCAATCCGAGACCGCGCGTCGCGCGGCAATCAAGAATGGCATTGTCATGCTCAACATGATGCGCGGCCCGGCGGAGGGGCCGATCGTGATCGCCACGCCTCATGCCACCGTCAAGGTGATCAAGGCCGAAGTGGCCGTCTCCGCCGAGGCGAATCGCACGATCGTCGAGGTGGCCCAGGGCCAGATCCAGGTGACGCGGATCGCCGACGGACGGACACTGACCGTTGCCGCCAATCATTACGTTATCATCAGCCCGGCTGCCGCAGCGCAAGTCATGGACGGTCGGCTTGCCTGGCACCTGGAACCCGTGAGACCGTAACACACATTTCTCGCGCAGGGGGAACTGAGAGAGGCTCTGGAAACGTGGACACCATCCGCATCTACTTACTGGAAATCAGGAACATGCCCACGCTCACCGACGAGCAGGAACGGGCAGCCGTCCGCCAGATCCACGCCACGGGCATGCGTTTCCGCCAGGACGTGCTGGCCTGCGAGTTCGTGCTCCGCGGCGCGATGGGTCTTATGCGGGCTGTTTGCGACGGCCGGGAACCGTTTCACGAGGTCGTCGAGGAGACCGGCATGATCCGCTCCGCCGAGCGGACCCGCGTCCGCAATGAACTGGCCCAAGTACTGGCCCTGGCAGAGGGGCTGCTGCGCCGAAATGTCGATGACGACCAGATCATCTGCGACCTGCAGACGAATTCCTGCGAGCGTGAAGCGGCCCGGCGGCGCCTGCTGGGCCGCCGCCGTGCCGCGGCCAGGCTCCTGGCTGAATCGCCGCTGCGGACCGACTGTCTGCTGGACTTGTTCGACCGGCTCTGCGACATTCAGCGGCGCGTCGATCGGACCGTCGAGGAAGAAACGGCCTCTGGCGGCGAATTGGCCGACGTACTTGGCCGGATGGGCGAGACGCCGGCCGCCTTGGCCTGCCAGATCGACGGGGTCAAGGCCTCCCGGCAGGCCCATGAGGCGGCGAAACACGTGCTTATGTGCGGCAACTTGCGGCTGGTCTTCTCCATTGCCAAACGCTATTGCCATCGCGGCGTGAGCCTCTTGGACCTGATCCAGGAAGGCAATTTGGGGTTGCTGCGGGCTGTCGAGAAGGTCCAGTGCCTCTTCCAGTGCCCCTTCTCGAACTATGCCGCCTGGTGGATCATATTTACGATCCATCGGGCACTGGGCGGGCATGCGGGGCCGATCAAGCTGCCTCCCTACGCCCTGCAGGCGACTGCCCGTCTGCGGACCGTCGCCGGCCGCCTCTCCCAGGACCGCCGCCACCAGCCAAACCCGGACGAGTTGGCGGAGGCGACGGGCCTGCCGCCCCAGCGACTGTTCAACCTCATGCAACACCAACGGCAGCCTTTGCGGCTGAGTTGCTGCGATGAAGGCTACGACGAACTCGAGGGGACCGAAGCTTGGCATCTGACAGACCCGCGGCAGCCCAGCGCTGACCAGGAGGCGACGCAGGCGGAATTGCGCGAGTGGATCGAGGCGGCCTTGCGGACGTTGCCCGACAAACAGCAGGCGGTGCTTCGCCTGCGTTTCGGCTTGGCGGACCGCCGCGCCCGCACGCTCCTGGAGGTCGGGCAGAAGCTCTCGCTGACGAAAGAGCGGATCCGGCAATTGGAACACGACGCGCTGGACCGCTTGCGGACTTCGGAGGTTAGTCGGCGGCTGGCCGATTTCCTGCCGGACGAGTCGCCTTGCGGCGCCGCCTGCTCGTGACGGTTCATCCTTTGGCGTGCGGCGACCTGTCGCCGCTTTCCATATTCGAATTGAAAGCGGCGACAGGTCATCGCACTCCAAATCGCGAAGCCATGTATCCAAGGCCGATAGTTGATCGGACGACAACGGCCTCACTGCGGCGCGTTCTCGGGCGTGAACGCCAAGGGCGTACCGCGTTGCGTGGCCACGCCCAGCCGCACAGCCAGCGTGTCGGCCGCCGCAGGCACGGCAACAGCCGTTGCAATCGCCTTGTCGGCAGGGTCGGCGGCCTACGTGGGCGTCGGGCCGGGCGTCAACCTGGCCGATCTCGCAATGCAATCGGCGTCGGAGCAGGACTGACCGGATGGCAAGTTGGTCGGGCGGTTGCGGCCGCGGCTTGGATTGCAGCCCAAAATCGGGGGTGATTTTACTCTGGCATGGAAGATCCTCACACCAACCCGAAGCACGAGCGCGGGCCTCTTTTGCGCTTCGGGTTAGTGTTGATCACCTTCGTTGCGGGGGGTAATGGCTTCCCAGGCGGCCCGGGAACCATCGGTACCGCCCAAAAAAATCGCGACTTATTTTTCGCCCCCGCTTGCCAGCCGGACGCAAAATCGTCAAACTGTGAGAATGCATGCTATTGCATACCGGCAGTGCGGATGCAAAAGGCATGTACCCACCCATGCGACTTCCTCCCGTTGATAAGAATTAAGGAATTCTGCTGACCGACGGGTTGTTGAGTTTTCCACCCCTTTTGGCGTGAACCAGTTTACCAGGCCGGCGATGTTTCGGCTCGGAGCACGCTGCCAGCCCTGTGAACGGTTCCAAGTTCGGAGATCGAATGATGAGAATGGTGCTCGGAGTCTTTGTGATCAGTTTGGCGTTCGTCCTCAGTGGCTGCGAACCGGAAGCCCCCAAGACGAATGGATCGGCTGCGGCAGCCAAGGCCAAGGCCGACAAGGAAAAGGCTGATAAGGACAAGGCCGAAAAGGCTAAGGCTGAAGAGAAGGCCAAGGCCGACAAGGAAGCGGCTGATAAGGAAGCGGCTGACAAGGCCAAGGCCGAAGAGAAGGCCAAGGCCGACAAGGAAGCCGCCGACAAGGAAGCCGCGGAAAAGGCCAAGGTTGAAGAAAAGGCTAAGGCCGACAAAGAAAAGGCCGATAAGGAAGCCGCTGAAAAGGCCAAGGTCGAAGAGAAGGCCAAGGCCGATAAGGAAGCTGCCGACAAGGAAGCTGCTGAAAAGGCCAAGGCAGACGAGAAGGCCAAGGCCGATGAGAAGGCCAAGGCCGATGAGAAGGCCAAGGCCGACGAGAAGTCCAAGGCTGATGAGAAGGCCAAAACTGATGAGAAGCCCAAGGCTGATGAGAAGCCCAAGGCTGATGAGAAGCCCAAGGCTGACGAGAAGCCCAAGGCTGACGAGAAGCCCAAGGCCGACGCCGACAAGTAAGGATCTAAGTAGCCTTCTGACGTAATCCCGCGCAAAGGCTAGCTAGAACCCATCTTACGTTCTGCGGTACGCACTCCTCGTACCTTGATACCGATGCCCAAAATATCCGGGACGGGTCTCGCCAGACCCGCCCCGTTCTTTTTTTCAGAATTTCGCGCGAACCTTTTCTCTCTTGCCGACGTCTATAGAATGCCGCCACTTGACTTTTTGCAAGGGTGGCGTGAAACTTGATGGGGAACGTGTTGTATATGCCGGGCGGTTGAAAAGGGTACAAAATCATCCACTAGTCGGGGGTCTTGTAGAGCCTCCATCCGTTTGCAGTATAAAACTTGTTCTCCAAAGGTTCTTGCTCTCGTAGTTTTTTTCCCATCTCAATGCCGCACACCGTGCATGGAAAGGGTTATGCCATGGGTGCCACGACGAAGTCCATTTCCGGCTTGTTTGCCAACATCTGCGGTCGCAACGTCTGCGTCCGCATTGCGCGCGAACATTTCACAGCCGGCCACGGGACCCGTTCGGAGGCCGCCCAAGGCTATCTGTCCCTTGTCCTCGCCGGGCTCAGTCCAGTTTCATGGCGAGACCGGTTTTCCAGCCTAGGCAGATTTTCCAGGCTGGAAAAGACAAGAGACCAGGCGCGGTGGCTTCTGAAACGGCTGGGCGGACAACTTGCATCGGCGCTCTCGAAGATGTCGGGAATGTTCCCGAATACGTCGGGAATATTGCGTCCGGTGTGGTGTCCAGCCCGACCCAGGCCGCAAGCAGGCAGTCGCCCCGATATGGGCGTGGTGCGATTCGGCGGCTGAAGTCAGCCCCGGATCAAGCTTGTTTTCCGTTTATCGGAGGCTGGGACCCGCCGCTGACGCGTGTCGCTGCCGAGGATTTGCTTTCTTGCATCCCTCTGCCGCGAAACGACTTGCAGCGACATGGCTGGCCCAGTACACGTTTCGAATTTGGGAGAAAGAGCATGAATACTTTTGAAATCAGCAGCGAAGATCCTTTGACGGCTCAGGCCCGGCTTGTCAGCGCTGCGCAGCAGGGTGATCGGGACGCCTTCGGCCGGCTGTGCGAGCAGTTCCAGGCGGCGGTCTATGCGGTCGCCTTCCGCCGGCTGGGCGACCACGCCGAGGCGCAGGAGGTCTGCCAGGAGGTTTTCATCCAGGCGATGCGGAAGATCGGTCAGCTCCGCGATCCGCGCTGCTTCGCCGGATGGCTGCGCTCGATGGCCAGCCGCATGTCGCTGAACCGGGCCGTCCGCGGTCCGCGGATGCCGATTGTGCCGGAGACGCTCGATGTGGCTTGCCCCGGCCAGCAGACGCCGCTGGGCGACATCCTCGACAAGGAGTGCCGCGCCCAGGTCCACTCGGGCCTGGATCGGCTCTCGACGTTGGACCGGGAGACGCTCGTGGCGTTTTACTTCGACGGCCGCTCGCTGCTGGAAATGAGCGATCAATTCCGCACGCCGGTGGGCACGATCAAGCGCCGCCTGCACGTCGCCCGCAAGCGGCTCGCGCGGGAGTTGGCGCCGGCCATAGTTTGAGCCGTAGGGTGGGACCAGATTGCGCACGGTGCCCGGATCTGGTCCCACCCTAACTCTAAGACCCAAGAAACGCCGTCGCCGGCTCGGGGGGGAGAGAGCCGGCGACGGTTTCCGGATGGTGATGCCATTCCGGAGAGCTTCGGTCATGCGGGCCGCGCGCCAGAGGGAGCGCGGTCCGCTTATTATTGTCCCGCGTTTATACCCATCTTGTCCTCTTCCTCTTCCTGGATGATGATTCGCGGCGTGACCATCATCATCAGGCTGGAGGCCTCGCGGCCGATGCCTACGTTCTTGAACAAGCGGTCCAGGTAGGGGATCTTATCGAGGATCGGCACGCCGTATTCCGCCCGGCCTTCGCTCAATCGCTTGATTCCGCCCAGCAGGACCGTGCCGCCGTCGGGCACGCTGACCGTCGTTGTCACGGTGACGAAGGAGAAGGTCGGCAACTGCACCGTCACACCGGAGTGCGAGGTCGTGTTCTGGTCCTGGGTTTGATTGAACACGTTGGGCACGGCCTGGTTGATGAGGCCGTTGCGTGTGGTATTGGTCGACGTCGTGTCGGTTCCCTGGAAAGTGAACGTTTGCACGTTGCCGATCTTGCTGAAGAAGGGCACGACCGTCAGCCGCACGAAGCGGCGGTCGTTGGAGACCACGGCCTGCACGGTCATAAACGTGCCTTCCGAGAGCACGACAATCACCGGCTGCTGTGCGGCGGCGAAGTCGCCCACCACGGGGACCACGCTGATCACGAAGGGCGTTTGCGACGTATCGGAAACGAAGGCCTGCTGGCCGTTGAACAAGGTGACCTTGGGCGCCTGGAGGACGTTCGATCGCTTGTCGCCCTGGGCGGCGTTGATGAAGAAGTAGGCCTCGATGTTGCTGAGGATCGCAAACCCCACGCTGGCGCCGGCCGTGGCGTCGAAACCGCCGAACTGCGGCGTGGCCAGGGCGTAGCTACCCTGTGTAAAGGGAATACTGTTGTCCGTGGTAAAGAGTCCGGTCGTCGTAATCGGATTGTTCGCGCTGGGCGCGCCCGTCAGGCCGGAGACCGACACTCCCTGGTTGTTGCCGGTGGGAGCGTAATTCGGCGATACCGACCCGTTAGTCTGTACCACCGGGGCCGAGAAGCCGGCGGCCTGCGGATTGGCGATGTTCTGGGCGATGTTGAAGTCGAAGTCGACGCCGATCCGCTCGAAGAAGTTGTCGGTAAGCGTGATGAAGCGGACCTCGATCGTGACCTGCAGGTCCTGCATTCGCCGCAACTGCTCCAGCAGATCGACGATCTCCTCATGGACTTCCTGCGTCTGGCTGACCACCAGGCTCAAGTTCGTGGGCGAGGCGGCGATGTTACCCTTGCCGCCGTTGTGGTCCCACGTCGTGGGCGAGACGGTCTGCGTGATCAGGTCGATGAGCGTGTCGAAGTCGGCATTCGTACCGTTGCCGGCGCCGCCTGGTCCGAAGCTGTTGGGCTGGTTGCCGCCGCCGGGCAGGCGCGGGGCCATGTTGGCCATCACGGCCGGGTTGATCACGGCGCTGTTCTGGCGGCCTTCTTTGCTGGCCACTACCGCCAGCGGCGTCGTCGCCGTGCCGAACCCGCTGCTGGTGCCCACGGCGTTACCCATGGCGTCGTGCAACGCGCCGGCCAATCCCATGCGGGGGCTGGCTACGAAGTTCGGGATCGGCACCACCAGGTCGCCCACTGGGTAGACCTGCTGGTAGACGTGGTCGCCTTTCTTCGTCTCGCTGGTGATGTTCAAGACCTCGTTCTTGATGATGTAACAGAGATGGTATTTCTCCAAAACCAGGTTGAGATAGCTCTTCAACTGGATGTCGTTGGTCAATTCCAGCGTGACCGGCGTATCGGGCGATTGCCCCTCCGCGGTCAGGCCTTCCTCGTCGAGGTGAATGTTCACGTTGACCAGCTTGGCCAACTGGCTAAGCACCTCGCTCAGCGGCTTATTGCGGCAGGAATAGTTCACCGGCGTCAGGAGTTTCTTCTCGATATCGATTTCCTTGTCGCTGCGGTGACGGCGATTGCGTTCCATGGCTTGTTGGGCCCGCCTGCCGGTGATGGTCCTCCAGCTCTTGGCGTCGGGAAAGTTGAAGTCGGTCGAGGTGGCGATGGCCGCCTCGTCGACATCGTTCAGCGCGTCCGCAAAGGCGTTCTCCTTGCGTTCCTTGATGCGTCGTTCGCGGTCAAGCTTGACGAGGATCGACGACTTTGTCGCCATGACGTTGGTGACCAGCTCATGGGGCGCGAGCTGCTGGGCGCGCTTGGCGATGACCTCGGCCTCCTCGTAGCGCTGCTCCTCGTTGAGCCGGTTGTACTGATCGACCAGCTCGGCCAGTTTCTGCTGCGTTTGCAGCTTCACGTTGGCCTCGCGGTCCATTTCAATTCGCGTGGCGTTGTTCTTCTCGGTTAGCTCGATGCGGGGGCGGTTCTGCTCGATGTAGCGCTGCCCGTCGGTGATGATCCGGTCCAGCCGCCGCAGGATCTGGTCGCGGGCCGCCGGCTCCAGGCCGGCTGATTCGACCCGCTGTCGCGTTTCCTGCAGTAGGGCCAGGGCCTTCTTGGGATCTTTCTCCATGATCTGCTTGGCCTCGGCCTCGCGATGATTGACGTCGGCGTAGACCTGCTTGAGCAGGGCATTTTGAGCGGCCACGGCCTCGTCAACCGGCGATCCCGGCTGGCCGGTCCGGGGCGGCGCGTTTCGTGGCACCGAGAGCAGCGAGAGGTGGTCTTGCAGTCTCGACGCCGTGGTTGGATCGAGGTCCTTGATATAGGCCGAGGCCTGCTGAAAGAGTTGCAAGGCGCGGTCGCGCTGGCGGGCCTTCAAGGCCGCTTCGCCCTGTTGGAACAGGCTGTAGCCGGGCGATTGCGCGGCGTCGCCAGGCGAGGCTGCCGGCTGGTTGGACGGCGACGGAACGGTGTCCGCCTGTTCCGCGGCAACCTGCACGTTGCGGGTGGGATCGAGCGACGGATTATATACCAGGGGTTGAACCAGGGGATTCGGTTGGCTCACGCCACCGGCCTGAACCACGCCCGAGGCGCTGCGGGCCATTGCCCGCTGAACATCCTGGAAGACCCGTCCGGGGCTGTCCTCGCCGGGTGTGAAGGAACTTTCGGGAATCTGCAGCGACTCAAGCTGCCGGCAGAGCGTTGCGGCCTGCTGGATTTGCCCGGCGGCCATGACCGTGCGGATCTGCCGCATGAGTTCGATGGCCTGCCGCCGTCCCGCCATCGACGGACCGACGGCATCGGGACCGGCAAAACGGGGATCGATCTGGCGGGGGCCGGCCGGGTTGTTCTGTTGCCGCAGGGCGGTAATCCGCGTCAAAAGGTCTTCCGGCTTCACCTCGTAGGGACCGAAGACCACGCGTTGCTGGGCGGCCAGGGCAGCCAGCTTGTCGGCCTGCTCCAACTCGCCCCACTGCAAGAGGGCCTCGGACTGTTCCATGAGCATCTTGGCGTAGACCTTGCGATTGCTTTCCATGGAGCGGTCCAAGCGATTGACTTCCGCGAAGCGGGCGATGGCCGCTTCAACCCGCTCAGGGCTGTCTTCGTTGGCCGCGTAACGGACCTGTTCCTGACGGGCCTGGACCACCAGGTCGGCGGCGCGGCGAACGTCGGTGACGGCCAGGGCCAGTCGGGCGGCGCGGAGCAGGGCATCGCTGTGCGCCCGATTGCCGCCCGGGACCGCGGCGCTTGTGGCGGTGTTCTGATCCGGCCAGGCCGGCGGCTGAGCTGCGGCAACGGGCGGTAAGCGCGTCGTGCCGTTGTTGTCCGCAGCTTGTTGCTGCCCTGCGGCAACTCCGCGAGTCGCAAACGGGTCGCTAGGTGGCGGGGTCGGGTTGGAACTGAAGCCCGAGAAGATCGAACCCGGCCCTCCCTGTTGCCCCAGAGCGGCGCCGCTCAGCAAGGCGGCGGCCAGACCATCAGGCAGGCCGGCGTTAGCGAAGCCCGCTGAAATACTCATCGCGACTGCAATCCAGCCGACAAGAATTCGTTGGGTCGTCTTCAAAACGATTCTCCTTTTACTTGATGAGCCGTGCGGCAAGTTGGGCTACCGCTCGCGAAACCACTCTTCTGACATTCAGCGTTAGCGACCTCTTGGGCATGCCCCGGCCCGTTCACATTCCTGTGGCGAGAGGTCTTCAGCGACGAGCTTTTTTGAAAAGTTTGTGCGAATGTAAATGAAGAGGGCGGTTAAATACCGCAAAGTGGCTTTGTCGGTCAAGGGCAATTGCGCGAATTCTATAGAAAAAAACTTGCGGTGGCGGCCTTTTTCGGAAACTACTCCCGCGTTGGCGCACCGCCGCCCCCCTGAAACGACGAGCGATCGGCAGGATTTGCCGATCGCTCTGTGAATCTCTGCAATGGACTCTCAGCCAGACGCGGGAAACGCCGGCTTCCGCATCTCCTGGAGTCTGTTCCGAAAGGCCGGGGACCGGTGTTGGCGTCCCGGCTTTAGCCGGCTAAAGCCGGGACTCCAACACCTTTCGGAACAGGTTCTTAGAAGATGACCTGGAACCGCGTGTACAACGCGTCCTCTTCGTTGAGCGTCTTGGTCATGCTGCCGATCCTTATGGAGTTGGCAAAGTTGGCATGTTCCCAGTTCAGTTGCGCGCGGACCCACTTGTTCATGTACCAGTTGATGCCCGTGGTCGTCTCGAAGCAGGCCGGGCTGGATTGATTGGTCGTGCTCTTGGCGCTGGCCAATCCCGAGGTGAACGCCGACTGGCCGACTTCCATGCGATCGACCCGCAGGAGCACTTCCCAGGCCCCGGGCGAGGCTACCGGCGCGGAAGGATCGAAGGGCAGGTACGGTTCGATCTGCTGGCTGTACTCGTGCCGCTGCTCGCCCGTCAGGAGATAGCTGACCATAGCGTAATAGCCATTGTACGACACGTCCACGAGGGCCGCCTTCGACGACGAAGTTTGAAACAACTGGTCTTGCTGATAGTACTGCGCGGCAAAGCCCAACGAGCTGTAGAAGTAACTTACTTCCGGGCTGATGCGGTCGCGAAGGCCGTTGGCTGCCACGGCGGCCGTCCCGCCGGTAACCGGCGTGGTGGTCGGATTGAAGGCGAACCAGGTCACCGTGCTCGGCGTAGTGATGGTGGGAGGCGTCGACGAGCTGGTGCTGAGCGGCTCGTTCTCGACGCCCACGCCACCCGAGATGCCGAACGACAGCAGGCGAAAGACTCCCTGCCCATCCCTATCGAAGAAGGGACGGAAGACGAGGCGGCCGTTGAAGTCTTTGTGGTCGTTGTTGTCGAACGTGCTGTCGTTGGAGTCGCCGTTGGAAACGGCCACCGCGTAATCGAAACGGCCGCAGAACAGCTTGTCCCCATGGATCATAACGCCCTCGTCGCGCTGCGGCGTGAGTTGGTCCATCATCGAGCGTTCCATGAACGGCACGTATCGGTCCTGGATCAGCTCTTCGTAACTGAGCGGCTGTTTGAACTTGCCCGCTTCGAGCTGAAACTGGTCCCAGTAGTGGATATTGAGATACGCGTCGGTGATCGACTTGGCGACCGTGGTTCCGGCGAAATCGGGCAACAAGCGGAACTCGTAGTAGTTGGCCATCGTGGCCTCGATACCGAGTCGTGCGCGGCGGATGAGGAACTCGTCGGGACTGCCCGTAGTCGGACTGCCCGCCACGGCGGAATTAGCCGTTGTCGAGGCATCGACGTGATCGAGGTAGGTACGGCAATCGGCCTGGATCTGGCCCGTGATGCGCAACTGGCAGGACCTGTCCGGCGATTGCAGGAAGAAACCCTCGTTCCAGCCGACAAAATTACCGCCGGCAGGATCTCCTGTGCCGCCACCCGGCGCATCGGACACGACAGAGTTGGCATTGGCTGTCGGCGCCGCCGAGGATGCAGCAGAACCGCTTGGACCGCCCGACTGCATGGAGACCGGCGCGACGGTCGCCGAATTCGCATTACGGCTGTCTTTCATCTGCTGGACAACCGTCTCCAACTCCTGAACCCGTTGTTGGAGATCTGCCACGGAAGCCGTGTTCGTATCTTGAGCACAAACGGCCCGCGTCTTGTAGAGGGCGAGTCCCAGTAGGAATCCGACCCCGATTACGGCAGCGAGGTGTCTGGAAGTAATGCGGCGCATGGTTCTCCTCCTTGAGATCCAGAATGGTCCGAAGGCTGGAATTCATTCTTGATCGTTCCGCGTAACAATCGTGCTACGTAGCCTTTCCGGAACGCAAAGATCCTTCCTTGGATGCGGCATAAAAGGCATCGCTTGTAGAACTGTCGGAATTGCGGCAAGCGAAATCGCAGCGCGAATGGGCAAATACGCTAAAGACCTAACCTGCCCACCCGCGCTAACGATTCCTCCGGAATAGCTTGCGCGACCGACAGGAATTCAGGTTCGCTACCGCCGTCTTCCCTCACGGCCAACCGGGAAAAATCACGGTTGGCCGTTGCAGATCCAACGTCCTTTGCACCGGAACTCCGTCGGTGTGGCTTGTTCAAGTTTGCCGACGATAACGTTTATACTGGAGCTTTGGAGTGCGGTAGCTTGCTACCGCTTTTCATTCGTTGTAAAAATCTTCCAGACTCTGCGTAACGCACGGCGGAACCGCTAGGAAGGTCGGGTTTGCCGTGGATGCAGCGGGCGGCGGGGGCGGGCTGTTCTCGACCGGCGGGCTGGGCATGACCGCATTGTCGATCGGCCGCGCCGCGTAGTACGCCCTGATCTGGTAGAAGTCGCGGGCTTGCGTCAGAAATTGCTCATTCTGCAGCAACTGCCACTGGTTGTTCTGAATCTGCGGCGCGGCACGCAATTGGTCCGGCTTTCGATTGAGCATCACCGTCAAGTGCTTATCCGACGGATTGACGCTTATCTGTAGCGCCTGATAGGGCACGACGAGCATTGCGCGGTTCGCGATGCCCGGAATTCCCGCGTCGAGAACCACGAAGGTCGCCTGCCCCGTCTTAACGTCAAAAACGACATCCTTGATCTGGCCCATTTTCTGGTTCTGGGAATCGAGAACCGTGCTGCCCGTGAGCGCCGAGTTCTGAATCATCCCTGTTGCGCCTTGGGTGACCGGTTGGCCCGGACCCACGCTAGGCTCCGCGGAGATCACCCATTGACACCCCCACACTAGTACTCCAACACACACACCTAAACGACCTGCACAAAGCAAATTCATGATCTGTCCTTTCTAAATTGTTAGATAATCGTTTCCAAACCGTTAAATAATTGTTAGGGCCATGCGAGGACGAGGCAAGGATTTTTCTTCTTTTGAGTGGAATATTCGCCCCCACCCGCCTATTATTGACTGCTTGACTTGGTTTTTTTGTCCTGCCGGACATGTGGTTGCCAGACTTTGAAAAAATGAACCTAATCCTCTTTGCCCTGCGACGGCCCATGACCGTGATGATTGCGCTGGTGGCGATCGCCTTGGGTTGCGCCTTGGCTATCCGGCAAATGCCGGTCGATATCTTCCCCACGCTTAATTTGCCAGTGATTTACGTCTGCCAGCCTTACGGCGGCATGGATCCGGCGCAGATGGAAGGCTACCTGGCCAACTACTACGAGTATCACTTCCTGTACATCACGGGCATTCACCATGTCGAGTCGAAGAACATCCAGGGTCTCTCCCTGATGAAGCTGTACTTTCACCCGGGCACGAACATGGCCCAGGCTATGGCGGAAACGGTGAGTTACGTCAATCGCGCCCGGGCCTTCATGCCGCCGAACACGGTGTCGCCCTTCGTGATGCGATTCGACACGGGCAGCGTGCCGGTCGGGTACCTCGTCCTTTCCAGCGAGAGCCGCAGTATCGGCGAGATCCAGGACCTAGCCTTGTTTCGCGTGCGGCCCATGTTTGCCAGCCTGCCAGGCGTCTCCGCGCCGCCTCCTTTTGGCGGCAACCAGCGTACGGTGGTCGTCACCGTCGATCCGCAGCGTCTGCGGGCCTACGACATGACGCCGGACGATGTGGTGACGGCCCTGGCCCAGAGCAACACGATCAGCCCCTCGGGAAACCTCCCGCTGGACGGCAAATACCCCTTCGTTCCGATCAACTCGGTGGTCCGCGACGTCCACGACCTGGAGAGCATTCCCCTGCGAACCGGGCCGGCGGCCCCCGTCTACATTCAGAACGTGGGATATGTCCAAGACAGTTCTGACGCTCCCACGGGCTATGCCTTGGCCGACGGTCGGCGGGCGGTCTACATTCTTGTGACCAAGCGCGCGGATGCCTCGACCATGAGCGTGGTCAACGCGGTGAAGTCGGCGATTCCCGACATGCAGGCCGTCCTGCCGCCGGACATTCACGTGCGTTATGAGTTCGACCAGTTGCCCTACGTGACCCGCGCGATTTGGGGTGTTGTCGGCGAAGGCGTACTGGGGGCCGTGCTGGTGGGGCTGATGATCCTCTTGTTCCTGCGCGACTGGCGAAGTGCGATCGTCGTGCTCTTGAATATCCCCCTGGCGCTGATGTCGGCCCTGGTTGCGCTCTGGCTCAGTGGACAGACACTCAACATCATGACGCTGGGCGGACTGGCACTGGCCATCGGCATTCTCGTGGACGAGGCGACCGTGGAGATCGAGAACATCCACACGCAGATGCGCAGCGCGCCGTCGATTGCCCGGGCTGTGCGGCTGGGAAATGCGCAGACCGCCGTCCCGCGTCTGCTGGCGATGGTCTGCATCCTGGCCGTGTTCATTTCGTCGTTCTTCATGCAGGGCGCGCCGCGGGCGATGTTCGTGCCATTGTCGCTGGCCGTCGGGTTCTCGATGGTGGCGTCCTACTTGTTGTCCAGCACGTTCGTCCCCGTCCTTTCCGTCTGGTTGTTGCGGAATTCGCACAGCCCGCAAGAAGAGGGAGAGACGCGGGGAGACAAAACGCCGGACAGTCTCCGCGTCTCCGCGTCTCCGCGTCTTCCCTCCCACGTTCGCTCCCGGGCCATGGGTGCCGGTTCTTTCGACCGCTTCCGTCAGCGTTATGAGAAGCTGCTGGTCTGGTTCGTTCGCTTCCGCTGGCGTGTCCTGGCCGCCTATCTCGCGGCATCTTTGGCCATCATCTGGGGGCTGGGTGTACGATTGGGCACGGAGATTTTCCCCACGATCGATACGGGCCAGTTCCGCCTTCGCATCCGCGCCCCGGATGGAACCGACATCGAGCAAACTGAACGAATTGCCCTGCAGACGCTGGTGGTCATCCGCGAGACGGCGGGCGCCGACAACGTGGAGACGAGCCTGGGCTATTTGGGCACGATCGGTTCCAGCTACCCGATCAATGCGGTTTTTCAGTGGATGCGAGGGCCGGAAGACGCCGTCATGTGGGTGGCCTTGAAGAGGGAAAGCGGCATCCGCATCGAGCGGCTCAAAGAGGAACTGCGGGGGCGGCTCTCGCAGGCCATGCCTGGCGTACAGTTCTCCTTCGAACCGGCCGACATCGTCAATGAGGTCATGAGCTTCGGCTCGCCCACGCCCGTGGAGGTCGCGGTTAACGGACCCGATTTTGCCGAGACCCGCCCTTACGCTGCGCGGCTGATGGACGAAATGCGCGAGTTGCCCGGACTGCAGGATCTCCAGGTCGTGCAGTCGCTGGACTATCCGACGGTCCAGGTTGACGTTGACCGCAAGAAGGCGGGAACGGTCAACGTCACGCCCAGCGACGTGGCCCGGTCGTTGGCGGAAGCCACCTCATCGAGCCGCTTCACCGTTCCCAATTATTGGGCCGATCCGAAGACGGGCATCGGCTATCAAGTGCAGGTGGAAGTGCCACGCCCGATCGTGCGCTCGCCCAAAGGGATCGCGCCCATAGGCTCTATCGCCGATTTGAAGATGCTCCCCGTGAAACAGAATGCCGCCGGCCAGGTTCTGCTGCGCGACGTGGCCGCCGTCTCCAGGGGAACCATGCCCGGCGAAATCGACCGTTACAACATGAAACGGCAGGTGAGCATGACGGCGAACATCGCCGGCACTGACCTCGGTTCCGCGTCGCGGCAGGTGTCGGCGGCCCTGCGGCGGGCCGGCGATCCGCCCCCCGGTGTCAAAGTGGAGGTCCGCGGCCAGATTCCGCCACTCGGCGAGATGCTCAGCGGTCTGGGCATTGGTTTGGGGCTGGCGATTGTCGTCATTTTCCTCCTTCTATCGGCCAATTTTCAGTCGTTGCGGCTGTCGCTCGTCACCGTCTCCACAGCCCCTGCGGCCATTGCCGGGGTAGCCGTGATGCTCTACCTGACGCGCACGACGTTGAATATCCAGTCCTTCATTGGCGCGATCATGGCCGTGGGCGTGGCAATGGCCAATGCGATCCTGTTGGTGACCTTTGCCGAGAGTCGGCGACGCGAGGGACAACCGGCTCTGGGCGCCGCGGTCGAGGGCGCGGGGAGCCGGCTGCGCCCCATCCTCATGACCACCTGCGCCATGATGGCGGGGATGTTGCCCATGGCGCTGGCCGTGGGCGAATCCGGGCAGCAGAACGCCCCCTTAGGCCGAGCCGTCATCGGTGGGCTGGCGGCCGCCACGGCAGCCACGCTGTTCGTGCTTCCTGCGGTGTTCGCCTTGGTGCAGTCGCGAGCCGCGACCGCATCGGCATCGCTCGATCCCGATGACCCCCGAAGCGCATATTTCACCCCTACCGCCGCTCCTGAGGCACGATAACATGATAGGCACCTATCCATCCGAGAAGAAATACGAATTTTCAAATTTGAAATCCGAAACAAATTCAAAGCGGACAGTTTCAAGGATCGAAACGGCCGTTTTGGAACCTACCGAAACGGCCGTTTTGGAACTTCCTTCTTTTCGGCTTTCGATTTCTTTCGGAGTTCATGCTTCGAATTTCGGATTTTTTGCCCGTGTGGCCCTACTCATTACGCTGCTGGCTCTCGCTGGTTGCAACCGGCCCTCTCCCGGTCAATCTCAGCAATCGTCGTCTTCGGCTGCCCCTTTGCGCGTGGCGGCCGCTCGACCCGTGCGGAAGACACTTCGCCTGGAGTGCGTGCAGCCGGGTCAGATCGAGGCATTCGAGCAAACGCCCTTGTTCGCCAAGTTGCCCGCCTACGTGGAGAAGATCCACGTGGACATTGGCGACCGTGTCGAGGCCAATCAACTGCTGGTGGACCTGTCCATCCCAGAGTTGCAAGACGAGCTGCGGCAGAAGGAGGCGGTGCTGATCCAGGCGGCTGCCGAAATCGAGTTGGCCCAGGCGGCAGTCCCGGCGGCCGATGCGGCCGTGGCAACCGCCCAGGCGAATGTGGATGCGGCCGAGGCTGGCGCTGCCCGCGCCAACGCAGACCGTACGCGCTGGCAATCGCAGTATGCGCGAATCAGCCAGCTCGTCAAAGGCGGCTCCCTGGATCAGAAACTTGAAGAAGAGACTCGCGACTCGCTCAAGGCCGCCGAGGCGGCATGCGACGAGGCCCTCGCCAAGGTCCAGTCGGCCAAGGCCAGCGTTGCCCAAGGCCAGGCGGACGTTGCCAAGGCCAAGGCCGCGGAAGCCGTGGCCCGCGCGCGCCGCACCAGCGCGCAGGCCGACGTCTCGCGCGTGAAGGCCCTGCTCCAGTACACGCAAATTCGCGCCCCCTATGCCGGGATCGTGACGCAACGCAACGTCGTCCGCGGCGACTTCGTCCAGCCGGCCAGCACGGCCATCGCCAAACCGCTCTTGACCGTGGCCCGCGCCGACATGGTCCGCATCTTCGTCGACGTTCCCGAGATGGACTCGCCCTGGATCGAGGCCGGGCACGACGGATCGGTGAGCGTTCAGGCCCTTCCCGACCGGATCGTGGATGGCAAGGTGGCGCGGACAAGTTGGCTCCTGGGCGCCAATCGGACCTTGCGCACGGAATTGGATCTGCCCAATCCCGGCGGCCTGCTGCGGCCGGGCATGTATGCTACCGCGCACATCGTGCTCCAGGAACGGCCCAATGTCTTTGTCCTTCCTCTTCCCGCGATTGTTCGCCAGGGCAAGGAAGCCTTCTGTTGGGTTGCCAAAGATGGCAAGGCGGCACGGATTGCGATCACGTTGGGGCTCCAATCGGGCAACGAGGTGGAGGTGCTATCCGGTCTGAAGGAGGACGACGTGGTTGTGCAATCGCCAACCGCCGCGCTCCAGGAGGGACTGCACGTCGAGCCTTTTGCAATGCGGTAGCTGGTTTTATTCCGTCAAAACCGGCGCCGCAAGGACGGTTTTAACGACTTTTGACATGTTATGTTTCGCCAAAACATGTGCCGCAGGATACTTTTGGCGAAATATAAGGTGAACGGCTACACCTGCCCAAAGTTAAATGCGCAGAATACGCCGCTCATAACGGATTTGCGGTCTTTTCCTGATGTAACGACGGGAGCCATGCCGAAAATCCCTGATACACACCACCGACTGCCTGCAATGGGCGCGAGTGCGGCGCCGGACGGTCTTCGGCAACCGAGCGCAGATGCCAGGAACAATGCGTGGCTAAATCGAGAGTTCGCATGGCAAGTAAAAATGCGACGATGGGATCCGAGGAATGGCGCGCCGGCCTGTCCGCCTGCCTTGCACTACTAACTCTCCTCGCCTTAACTACCGCGAGCTCTCCCGCGCAGGCGCAAGGCCCGATAACCGGCTTGCGCACGATTGCCCCCGAGGCAGGCGATAACCGCGCTACTGGCCTCGCGCCCGCGCAGAGCGGAGAGGTTATCAATCCTCCTCTGCCCACCGGGCCTATCCTGCCACAAGTGCTAGCCCCGGCGGAAAATACGCAAGTCATCAACTTTGCCAGGGCACTGGCACTCGTCTCGGGCCAGAATCCCCAAGTGGCCTTCGCCAACGAGCAGATCCGCGAGGCCTTCGCGCAGTTGCAGGGGGCCAGGGTCCTATGGCTGCCCTCAATACAAGCCGGCATCAACTACCAGAACCACGACGGGCCGTTGCAGAACAGCGACGGCACCATCACCGTGGCCAACCGTTCGGCGCTCGAAGCCGGACTGGGGATGTATGCCGTGGGCGGCGGCGCGCCGGGGATTCCCGGCGTGTCGGCCAAGTTCGCGCTGGCCGACGCGGTCTTTCAGCCGCACATCGCCGGCCAGCAGGTCGCCGCCCGACAGGACGCGGCCAAGGCAACCACCCACGACTTCCTCCTCTACGTGGCCGTGGCCTACCTCGATCTCCTGCGGGCGTTTCAACAGCAATCCATTGCCCAGGAGACGCTTAGCCATGCGGAACAGCTTGCCGACTTGACAGCCGCCTTCGCCCGCAGCGGGCAAGGGGCGCAGGCCGACGCCGACCGTGCGCAAACGGAATTGGCCGCGCGCCGCAACGCCCTGGCGCAGGCGATGGTGCAGGCCCAACTTGCATCGGCCCGCCTGGTGGAATTGCTCCACTTGCCGGCTCCGTGCCTGCTGGTGCCCGAGGAACCGACGCTCGTGCCGATCGAGCTCGTTTCCCGCGAGGCGGCGGCGGCCCAACTCATCGCCGACGGCCTCTCGCACCGCCCCGAGCTGGCCGAGAGCCATCACATGGTCGCCGAAGCCGTGGGACGATTGGATCGAGAACGCTACGCGCCGGTCCTGCCTAACCTATTGGTTGACGTGAACCAAAGCGGATTTGGCGGCGGGCCGGGATCGACGGTAACCGACTTCCGCGGGCGATTCGATTTCGACGCCACGGCCTATTGGCAGCTTCGCAATTTCGGTTTCGGAGAAGCGGCCGCCCGCGAAGGGGCCCGTTCGCGGTTGGAGCAGGCCAGGCTCGTGCAGGCCCGCATGACGGACCAGGTCGCCCGCGAGATCGTCGAGGCGCATGCCCAGTCCACGTCGCTCCGCGGGCAGATCGTCGTGGCCGAGTCGGGGATCCGCGTGGCGGGCGATTCGTACCAGCGAAACCTGGCGCGAATCCGCGGCGGCCAGGGCTTGCCGCTGGAGGTCTTGCAGTCGATCCAGGCGCTCGACCAAAGCCGCCGCGAGTATCTCCGCGCCGTGGGCGACTATGACGAATGGCAGTTCCGCCTGTATCGCGCCCTGGGCTGTCCGATTTCGGACGCGACGGCCTCTGGCAAAGGGCCAGCCGCGCCCTGACCGCGGTGCCTTGGTTCAGGCTACGCCTGTAGGGAACGCCCTCCGTGGCGTTCCGCGCGTCTTTCGGAACGCCACGGAGGGCATTCCCTACAGCACACGGCCGCATGGGGCGTTCTCCTCGGGCCGCAAAATGAATTGGCTCTTCCACTTTAGGTGCAGACCGGATCGGCGACTGCGCTGGAGTCCCGCCTTTAGGCGGAATTCCGCTCGATTCCGCCTAAAGGCGGGACTCCAGCGGGCGTATGCATCCTAAAAGCGGAAGAGCCAATAAATTCGGCCGCCGGCAACGGGTGCCGGCGGCCGATCGGACGCTCGTAATCACTCACACTTCCCCATTTAGGATCCAGCGCCGCCGAGGCGGACACCGGAACTGCGCGAGCTTGTTGCGGCCCGCGCAGCTTTTTTCACGTTCAGAAACCTGCCATGCGGATATCGTCAGGCGTTGTCGGAGCGCTGGTAGTCTTCGGCGCTGGCGGCAAGCGATTCGCGGGCGGCGCTGGAGCGGCCGGCGCTGGGGCTGGCGTAGCAGCGGGCGTCGCGCTGGGGACCGTGCCCGCCTCGCAACCACCGCAATTGCTGCAGTGCGGGCAGACCCATTCCACGGTGCAACCACGGACACAAACTTGCTTCGGCACAGGGCAAACCATCAATTTGTGGATCTCGCGAACGCGGCAATGGCAATCGCAGGAATCCTGGCAGCCGTTGTTGCAGGGATCACAAGCGTTGCACGATTTGCATCCACCCGATTCACAGCAATTGTCGCAGCCATTGCCCTTGTCGCAGAGGCGGCTCACACCGGGAATGCAGAGCTCTTTGCAACAGCAACTGAACTTGATGACCGTCGAAGTCTTCGTCGTGCATGTGGGATGGCACACGGGCACGAGCTTGCAGCCACAGTGCGGGCAGCACTGGCAGGCCTCGCAACCGCCGTTGCAGCCACAGGCCTGGCAGGCGGGTTCGCACCCGGCCGCGCAGCACTCGCCGGCCCCAGCCTGCGCCGCAAAGGCGACGCCCCAGAGCAAGGCAAGTCCGATCGTCGGTAACACATATTTCGTCATGATTATTGTCTCCTGAAAAGTTCGTTGAATAGTTAAGTCCAGCACTTAGAACGAAATCTGCACTTCGGTGCCGATGCCGTTCGTGGCAGCCGCAGGTTTGCTGTAATCGTAACGGTAGTTGTTCACGATGTCGGTCATGATCGTCACGTTCGAGTTCAGGTACCAGTTCAGGGCTATGCTTGTGCCGTCCATGATACCGCCGTTGACGTACGTACCTTTAGCGGCCGTACCAAACCCGGAGTTTAGATCGACATACGAGTAACGCAAGGCAAGTTCCAGGGCACCGTGGCCGCAACAGAAGCCGCCGTTCTCATCGCGGACGAGGAAGGCGTTCTCGTAGGGCCCTTGGCCACCGAGATAGTAGCGGTTGAGTGTACCGACCTTCTTGTCGTATGCGCGGTTCTCGCCGGTCAGCATCCACGATGCTTGGAGATATCCGCCGTTGAAGATGTAGTTCTCGATCGGAGCGCCAGCTACAGTTTTGACACCCGTGCCCGTTCCGGTGGTTTCCAACACTGCGTTGTTACAGAAATTCCAGCCGTATTCGGCCTGGAGCGAGAGAGGTCCGCGAATGTACAGCAACTCGGTGCCCAGCAGGAATTCCTGATTGCAACAGATGGTGCCCGAACTGACCAGCGTCTGGTTCTTGGCTTCCGGCACGTATTGGGCGGTGCCGCCAGCAACGCCGCCGCCGACGCCCGGGCTGCCGGCTGCATTGTCGTCGTTCAATTCGGAGTTGGTCGACATGGCGACGTAATCGGGCGTGCCCGGGCCATTGCCCGAGTTGATCCCGTTGCGCCATCCGGTGGAGATGCCAAGATGCAGCAAGTGCCGGCCTTCGTCCTCATAGATGGGCAATCCGGTGAGGCGGAACTGTGCTCCGTATTGGCCCGTACCAAAGAAGTCGCCGCTGTTTCCGTTATCGGGACGGAACACGCAAACCGACTCCATCATGCGCTCGTCGAAGAGATTGTTGAAAAACAACAAGCCATTACCGAAGGGCTGGTTCAATTCGACGGTATGGGAGTACGCCGACCGTTCCATGAAGGTCATGCAGCGGCTGGAGCTTGTCATGTCGCCTTCCAGTCCGTTTCCGATCTTGACGTGCCCCGCACGGATTGTGCCAATCAGAGGTATGTTATTGACGCCGATCCACATTTCATCCAGCCCAACCTGGCTGTACTGATTGTTTTCCAGCGCCCAGTTCCAGCGATACTCGAAGTTTCCCCAGAAAGTGCCTTCCATGACGATGCGTAGCCGGCGCCAATAGTCGCCGTCGTTCAGCGAGCCAACGTTGGCAATCTGGTTGTGATTCTGGTTCCACCACACATTGTCCCACTGCGCCCACCCACCCAGGTGCATGGTGAAGTCCTTGTTGGGCGTCTCGAACATGACGCCCGCACCGTTGTAAAACCGGGCCTTGATGCTCATGTCGCTGCCGACCTCGGCGCATTGCGGCGCAGCCGGTGCGGCAGGGGTTGCCGGGGCAACAGTCCCGGGCGCATAGGCGGCGGGAGTCGTAGTGGCTCCCTGCTGCTGCATGCTCGACAATTGGGCCTGAAGCTGCTGGATCTGCTGGTCCTGCTGTTGCAGGCGTGCAGAGACGTCTTCAAGCGACTGAGGCTGTGTCGCCCCCCCTTGCTGGGCCATGGCTTGGCTTGCCACCCATGCGCAGCCCAGGACCATGACCAGGCTCGCGGTAGAAATCCGTTTCATGAACGTACCCTCCTGAAGTAGTGAAACTCCGCATCCGATGCTTCTCGATCCCAAAATACCGATCGAGACCGCAGAATCCTTTCGCGCGGAAACTAGTCTTTTTATCGAGTCTTTCTGAGTGCTCGAATGTTAGGACGGCACAATAATGTCCGAAATTGTGGCCCTTGATCAATGCATGGGCGGCAAAAGCGTCATAACCGGCAAAGTCGTGCCGGCAAGATCGGCTACCTTGGCAAAAGCCGCAAAATCGCCAAAACCAGCAGGGACGGATTAAAGTAATCCGCAAGCTTTAGTTGCGCGAATGCGCTAACCGCCCGGAAAGAAAACCCAGCTTGCCTAGTTTGGGAGTCCTGCAGCCAAAATTGAAAATTACAACTAGTTCCTGCGGGCATGTACCCGTCAAGACAGGGTTGGCGTGCGTGGAACCGGCTACGCTTGACCCTCGGTGCAATCCTCCACCCTTCATCCCTCATCGCTGCGATGAAGTTGGTTACGGCGGGTTCCGGGCGCTGTTCTATTTATTGACCGTCACCGCTTCGCCATCGGTCAAGTCGCTAAGATTGCCCACGATGACCTGTTCCTTGCCGCTGACCTTGACCCAAGGATCGCCGGTCTTCATTTTATCGACTTCGACCCACGAGCCATCGCTGATGGCCCTATCGACGGGGGTTTTGACGGCTTTGCCGTCTTTTACGAGATAACAGTATGTCTGGTTTCCCGACACCATCAGCGCCTGCTGCGGCAGCGTGTAGACATCGGGCCGATGGACGAACACGTTGACGTAGACGTACGTCCCCGGCCGCAAGCCGTTGTATTCGCGCTTGGAGAGGTCAATTTCCGTCCACAAGGTGCGGGTCTTTTCGCGGATGGACCAGGAGGTGCGGGTAACCGTAGCGGGGATTTCCAATCCGCTTAGGGCGTCGGCCCGCACGGCGGCCTTGGTGCCCTTCTGTACGTAGGCGGCATAGCGCTCGGGGATGTCGACGAAGATCCGCAGAATGTCGGCGTTCTCCACCACGAAGATGGCGGAGGGGGTCACCGTCGATTTGTCGCCGGTGACCGCCTGCACGTAGTCGCCCGTATTTGCGTTTCGCACGGTGACGACACCATCGTAGGGCGCCGTCACCTGGGTATAGGCCAGCAGGGCCGCCGCCTTGCGTTCCCCCGCCTGCGTCACTCGGACCTTGGCCTTGGCCGTTTCCACGTCGATCTTCGTCTTTCCCAGGTTGGCCTGGCTCATCAGCAGATCCGCTTGCCGCGCCCGGACCGTGGCCTGGGCGGCGGACTTTGCCGCGTTGCTCGATTCGAGCTGCCGCTGGGTCTCGGTAAGGATGTCCTTGTCGACCACATTTTGTTGCACCATGCGGGTAAGACGCTGCACCTCGGACTGCCAGCGGACGATATCCGCTTCGTACTTTCCCACGTTGGCCTCGCTCTCGGCCACTTGCGCCGCGGCGCTTTGAACGCTGCTCTCGGCCACGGCCACGAGTTGCCGGGCCTGGGCGACCAGTTGCTCGTCGAGCTTGACCTGCTCAACCATTTGTTGATGCTCTTCGTCAAGTTCGGGCACAAAGATGTCGGCCAACACCTGGCCTTTGTGGATCTCGCTGCCGATGTCGACGTAGAACGCCTTGATGAACCCGGAGACCTTGGAGTAAATCGCCGTCCGTTCGAAGGCATTGACGAAACCGGGCTGTTGGACCCTGCAGTCGATGGTCCGCAGTTCGGGGTACACGACTTGCACCGCGGGAGGGCCGCCCTCGGGTCTCACTTGCTTGCTTTCATGTTGGCAGCCGGTCAGTAGTACCACGATGAGGAGGAGGGCTTCTTTGGAGTGCGGCGGCTTGCCACCGCTTTTCCTAACGCCTAGCGTTTCTCTGCGGTTTGATTCTGGGCGAACGGGTACGCTTCTTTGATCACAGGAAGAAGGTCGACGCTTGGCCGCACTCCAAAACCGAGAACGAAAGCGGCGGAGACCATGAGTACATGGTGCCCTCGCCGCACTCCAAAGGGAAAAACGATTCATTCATCAACTCCCGGAAGGGGGTGGAGTTTCGTCCGGCGGAGGACCGCCGTGGACGGCCGCAGTCTTGAAACCGTGCGGTTCGAAGTGCCGGCTGGAGGTGTCGTCGGGATCGACCGAAGGCGATACTTTCTTTGAGTTGCCCATGACGATCGCGAACATGGCGGGCACGATCAACAGCGTGGCGAAGGTGGAAACCAACAGGCCGCCGATCACGGCCCGTCCCAGGGGCGCGGTCATGCCGCTGCCTTCCTCCAGGGCCAAGGCCATGGGCACCGTGCCCAAGACCATGGCGCTGGCGGTCATGAGGATCGGACGCAGGCGGTCGCGGGCCCCCTCGATGGCGGCTTGATGCGCCGATGCGCCGCCGCCCCAATGGTCGTCCATGAAGGTCGACAACAGCACCGAGTTCGACACCGAGACGCCGATACACATGATCGAGCCCATGAACGACTCGATGTTCAACGTGGTCCGCGTGCAGAGCAGCATCGCGAGCACGCCCAGGACCACTCCCGGCACGCCGCCGAGGGATACGAGCGCGATGCGGAACGACTGGAAGAACCCGGTCAACAACACCAGGATCACTACCACGGAAAGCCCCAGGCCAATGCTCAGGGAGCGGAACATCTCGGTCATCGGCGCCACCTGCCCGCGGACGCTCACATGCACGCCGCGGGGAGGGTCGCCGGCATCGGCGATGGCCTGGTCGATGCCGCTTGCGGCGCGGTCCAGGTCGCCGCCTTGAACGTTGGCGGTGATGCTCAGGTAACGCTGCATAGCGCTGCGGTCGATCTCGCCCGGCGTCTGGCCGGGCTCGACGCTGGCCACGTCGCGAACGAGCAGATTGCTGTCGGCGTCCACCTTGCGGATGGGCAGGTTCTCCACCTGTTGCGGCCGGTCCATGCGTTGCGTGGGAACCTGGATCTGCACCTGGTAATCGACCCCCGAGTGGGGATCGCGCCAGTAGTTTCTGACCACGTAGCGGCTGGAGGACGTGCCCACCAGGAGGGCGTCGGTCACGTCCTTGACGGCCACGCCACTCAGCCCGGCCTTCTCCCGGTCGATGTTGACGCGCACCGTGGGATAATCTAGCTGCTGGTATAGTTGCACGTCGCGCAGTTCGGGGATCTTCTTCATTTCCGCCAGGAGCCGCTGGGCATGCGCTCGGACCGCGTTCCGATCCGGTCCAATGACCAGCAGTTCGACCGGATTGGGAGAACCGAAGCTCATCACGGTGCTGACGATGTCGCCCGGCTCGAACCCGAAGGAGATCTGCCGCACGCGGGCCTGTGCTTCCGTGGGCGAGCAGCCGTGCTTTTCCAGGTACGCTTGCAGCCAGGGGCCGACCTTATCGGGCAGGACCGTGCGCAAACGCTCTTGGAGGTCGGCCACCGCCACGCCGCTATTCTCTTTCAGGCGCACGCGGAGCACGCCGTCGTCACTGGCCCGCATGAACAGCAGGATGTTGTTCGTGGCCGTGTTGGTGGACCCCAGGCCCGTGTAGCCGATGGACATTTCCAGGTTGCCGTGGCTCTCCTCGTCGATGATCTCGAGGATCTTCACGGCGCAGCGCCGCGTTAGTTCGTATTCGGACCCCGGTGGGGCGCGGAAACGCAGCACGAACTGGCCCGAATCGACCTCGGGAAACAACTCCTTTCCCACTTGGCCATAAAGCGGCCAGAAGAGCGCGGCGCAGGCGGCCAGATAGGTCCCCACCACAATCCACCGCCAGCGCACCGCGGCCGACACGATTCTTACAAAGACATCCAGGAAGCGATCGAAGAGCGACTTTCCGGCCTGCCCGCCGTGCCCGCCCACGTGCTTCACAAGCCACACGGTGAGCACGGGTACGAGCGTGCTGGACAAGAGGTAGGAGGCGACCATGGCGAAGCCCACGGCCAGCGTCAAGGGCATGAACAGCGAGCGGACCGGCTCGTTGAGGATGAGCGTGGGAATGAACACCGAGAGGATGCAGAGCATGGCCAAGAGCCGCGCCGTGTTGGTGGCGGCGTTCGCTCGGCGCGCGGCCCGGGCGATGGAATGCGTGTGCCGCATCTGGGCATGGGTGTTTTCGATAGTGACCGTCGCCTCGTCGACGAGGATGCCGATGGCCAGGGCCAGGCCGCCCAGCGACATGATGTTGATCGTGTTGCCCGTCAGCCACAGGCCGACCAGCGAACTGGTCAAGGACAAGGGGATGCTGATCAGGACCACCAGCACGCTGCGGAGGTCGTGCAGAAACAAGAGGATCATGAGTCCCGTCAACCCCGCGCCGATGACCCCTTCGGTGAGCACGCTCTGGATGGCCGCCCGCACCGTCGGCGATTCGTCGAACGCGTAGCGGACGTCCACGTCCGCGGGCACGAGCAACTTGAACTTGGGCATGGTGTCGTGGATCTGGCGGACCACCGTGAGCGTCGAGGCCGTATCCTTCTTCACCACGGGGATGAAGATCGACTTGCGGCCATTGACCAGCGCGCAACCATAGTTGATATCGGTCGTGTCCTCGATGGTGGCCACGTCGCGAAGATAGACATTCTTGCCGAGCTGGATGGGGATCTTACCCATCTCTTGCGGATCGGCCACCATGGCGTTGGTGGGCACCAGCGGCGTCTGCGTCGGCGTGTACACGTTGCCCGACGGCACGACGACGTTCCCGGTCTCCAGGGCCGAAACCAGGTCTTCAGGCGAGAGATTGTGGGCGCGGAGGCGATCGGGGTCAACCGTGACGACGATGGCCCGCGTGTTGCTGCCGTAGGGCGAGAAGGCCACCGTGCCCGGCACTTCCGCGATCAGCGTGGGGCGGATGCGGAACAGCCCTAAGTCGGCCAGTTCGCCCAGCGGCCGGGGCGGATCGCTCTTGCTCTCCAGCACCAGGTAGCCGATGGGCACGCTGGCCGCGTCGAAACGGATCACGAAGGGCGGCAGCACGCTGGGCGGCATCTGCCCCCTGGCCCGGTTCGTGAGGCTGACGACCTGCGACATCGCCGCCGCCATGTCGGTGCCGGGATAGAAGGTGAGCTTGAGCTGGACGAAGTTCTGAATGTTCTTGGATTCGATGGCCTTGATGCCGTCGACATACTGGAAATTCTGCTCGTAGACGTTGGTGACGATGCCCTCGATCTGGTCGGGCGACATGCCGGCATAGTTGTTTACCACGTAGATTTGCGGGGCGTTGATCGACGGGAAGATGTCGACCCGCATTCCGAGCAGCGCCAGCACGCCCCCGCCAATCACGGCCACGACGAACATGGCCAGCGTAATCGGCCGCCGCATTGCGAATTCTGTTAAATTCATGAGGCTATGGGCGCAAAACGGGGGGGACGGGACTACTCAGCTTGAATCGGTGTGTGTTTAATCCGGACGAAATCACGTCGAGAACTGAAATGACTAACCCAAACCATTAAATTATAGGCCGCTGACCGACACAACGATCCGCACACTTGGCAGTACACTGATATAAACATGGATTTACCGGTCCTTCCCGGGAATCGTTGCGTTGGCCAATTGCATTTCGCGTGCCAGCTTGCAGTATTTTTCTAATATTTGGTGGAAGTCACGATGCTGTCAGAGAATATGACATCGCTAATCCCAGGAAACCTTCTCAGGTTCGTGCCTCGGTGTCCGGATTTCGACGGTGACGGCACACAATTGTCAGAAAATGGACACGTAAGGAGTCTTTGTGGCGGAAGGTATTGCCCTGGCAGGACAGGTAGGCAATACTAAGCGCGAAGCATACGCGAGGATCGGAAGTCGTTGCCTCGCTTAGGCTTCGCGCTTAGTATGGATTGGGCCAATTTCAACCGCGTGCGGTACGACCCGGGCATGGAAGATCCCCTCACACCAAGCCGAAGCGCAAGCGAGGGGCCATCGCTCCGCGCATCGGATTGGTATTTATCTACTTTGTTGCCCGGGTACTATCGCTGTAAGGACGGCAAATGCGTTGGAGTCTAGCAACGAAGTTCTCCATGACGATCCTGGGGGTCGTCGCGCTCGCAATCCTGAGCAGCCTCGTAACCTTATACGCCGCCTTGCGCGTCCACTTTCGCCTGCAAGAGGCCATCCAGCAGAATCTTCCCAGCCTCCGCGCCGAAGAGGTGGAAACAGCGATCCTGGAGGGTAACAACCTGATTGCCTCATGTCTTCTGGACAAGGGCAACCCGGCTTGGGAGAACAGATTCCGCGACTTGGAACCTCGTTTTCGAGACTGGACGGCGGCAATCGACGATACGATTCCCGTTTCAAACGAAGAAACGGACGCCATTTCCCAATTCAAGACGACCTTGGCCGACCTCCAGGCCCGATGGGAAGAAGTGCTGGCACTTGACAAGCGAGGCGAAACGCAACGGGCCAAGAAAATCCTGTTCACGGAGGTCGAGGGCCGCCTTTCCCCGGAAGCCCGCCGTCTCTGCGGCCAGTTGGCTGCCATCCACGCCCAGGCCGGCGGCAAGAGCATCGAGCGGGCCGGCCGCCGGATGCGTCAGAGCACCTGGGTGGTCGGCGTATCCAGCACGTTGACGCTCCTCTTGGGCGGCCTTCTGCTTTGGCTGTTTTTCTATCGAGTGCTTTTTCCACTGCGCGGCATGGTCGCAGATGCTCAATCCTACCGTGGCGATCGCCATGCGCACGACAAAGGATCCGAGGAAGACGAATTGCGTATTATGGGAAATCACCTTCGCAACTTGATGTCGGATGTGAGCGATACGCGCTCTCGATTGGAAAGGAGCCGCAACCAGCTCCTGGTCGCCGAGAAGCTTGCCTCCGTGGGCAAGCTCGCGGCCAGCGTGGCCCACGAAATCCGCAATCCGCTCACGGCCATGAAGATGTGGCTCTTCTCGGTCCGAGAGGCCGTCCAGGGAAACGCCGACTTGGCGCGAAAACTGGGTATTATCTCGGAAGAGATTTCGCGGTTGGAGAGCATTGTCAGGGATTTCCTTGAGTTTTCCCGTCCGCGGACGCTTGATTGTCAGCCACATGACGTCGGCGCGGTGCTCGATCAGACGCAGGAGCTTCTTGGGCCGCGTTTCCAAGGCGAGAAAATCAGGATAACCTGCACACCCCGCTCCCCGTTGCCGCCCGTCATGGCCGACGCGGCGCAGCTCAAACAGGTCTTGCTGAATCTGTTGGGCAACGCCGCGGACGCCATGGCCGGTGGAGGTGAAATCCGTATCACTTCGAATGCCGAGAAGGATGCTGACGGCCGGCCCATGGTCGTCCTGCGGGTCCGCGACTCGGGCCCCGGCATGCCTCCCGACGTCCAGTGCCGCATCTTCGAACCCTTTTTCACCACGAAGGAACAAGGCACGGGCCTGGGCCTGTGCATTGCCGCCCAGATCATGGCCGCGCACGGCGGCGGACTCGTGTTGGAATCTTCGACAGAAAAAGGCACGACCTTCGCCATTTGGTTGCCCATTGCTTCGGAGGATGGCCATGGCCAAGATTCTCGTCGTTGACGATGAACGCAACGTCGTGCGGGCGTTTGAAGAGATTCTCGCGACGCGCGGGCACGAAGTCATCGGCGTGCACGGCGCGGAAGAGGCCATGCGGCGCCTGCAGGACGCTGGCGTGGAACTGGTGATCCTCGACATCCGCCTGCCGGGCATGAGCGGCCTAGATGCCCTGGCCCGGATCAGGAAGCTACGGCCGACGCTGCCCGTGATCGTCATGACCGGCCAGGGCACGACCGATACGGCCATCGAGGCCACGAAGCGCGGGGCCTACGATTACCTGTTGAAGCCCTTTGAGCCGGCGGAAATGCTCCGTACCATCGCCAAGGCGCTAGAAGCGGCCCGGCTAATGAAGGGCCGCCTCGCCCTGGATCCCGAGACGGTCGTGCCGCCGGCCGACGCCATCGTGGGCCGCAGTCCGCCGATGCAGCAGCTCTACAAGGCCATCGGGCGGGTGGCCCCAACCGATGCGACCGTTCTCATTCGCGGCGAATCGGGCACAGGAAAGGAACTGGTGGCCCGGGCCATCTATCAGCATAGCCACAGGAGTAAGATGCCGCTGGTTGTGGTGAACTGTGCGGCCATCCCCGAAACGCTCCTGGAAAGCGAGTTGTTCGGTTATGAGCCCGGCGCATTCACCGGCGCCATGACGCGGCGGATCGGAAAGTTCGAACAAGCCCACGGCGGGACGATCCTCCTGGATGAAATCGGCGACATTCCCCTTATGGTCCAGGCCAAGATCCTGCGGGTCTTGCAAGACGGGACCTTCCAGCGGCTGGGCGGCAATGAAACGATCCAGTCCGACGTGCGCGTGCTCTGCGCCACCAACCGCGATTTGGAACGGGCGATTGCCGCGGGCGGCTTTCGCGATGACCTTTACCACCGCCTCAACGTGGTCACCTTGCAGCTTGCGCCATTGCGGGAAAGGCGCGACGACATTCCCCTTCTGGTCGACTATTTCTTGAGCCGCTTTGCCCGCGCGGCCGGTATCGAACGTCCGCCGTTGGCCCAAAATGCGCTCGATGCCCTGGTGAATTACGCCTGGCCGGGCAACGTGCGGGAACTGGAACACCTGATTCAGCGGCTGATGATCTTTGCCGGAGGCTATACGATCCAGGCCCAGGACCTGCCCTGGACCGTGAGAACGGACTCCCAGGCGGCGGCCGGCGAAGCCAATCCTTCCCGCCAAGAGCAGTGGTTGAACCTGGTCCAAACGTATTTGACCTCGTACGGTGGCGTGCATGCCAGCGAGGATTTGCTGGGGATGGTGGAGAGGCTTTTGATCGTGGAGGCATTGCGGCGATCGCAGGGCAATCAGACGCATGCTGCGCGGCTGTTGGGAATGCCGCGACCGACGCTGCACGCCAGGATGCAGAAATTTGGGATGCACGCGCGCGAAGACTTGCCGGAACCCTAATGGCGACGGGTGGCATGCTTAAACGCGGCCGGGCACCACGCTTGCGTGGTGGGCGTTAGGCATTTCGGTCCCCAAATCGGGAAGGAGTGTAGGGTGGGATCCTTACAACTCCCTGCCTTGTGGCTTTGACGCCATCTGCGGAGGCGTGAGCGGCGCGTTGGACTGGAGTTCCTGGAGGTAGTGGCCGGCAAGCTTGTCATTTGGCGCCAGTTTCACCGCCCCGGCGAACTGCGTCTTCGCGTTGTCGCGGGCGCCGATCATCAAGTAGTGATACCCCAACAGGAAATGGTCCGCTGCGTCCTTCGGATTGGCGGCCGCCGCCGTTTCCAAAGCGCGCAACTGGGTGGTGTACTTCTCGGCGTTGTTGTAATAGGCGTACAAGTCACTCCAGTCGGCAAGCGTTCCCAAGGCCATCGCCGCATGCGCCTCGCCGGCCGCCGGGCCGTAGTTTCCCAAGGCGAACAAGGCCAATGAAATCAATTCGTGGACTTTGGCATTCTGCGGCGCATCCACGGCGGCATGGGTTGCCAACCGCAGGGCGTTTTGATAATCGCCATGCAGGAAGGCCGTGCGCGATTCGGAGTAGAACTTCATCGCTTCGCTGGTTCCTGACTGGTCCTGGGCAGGACCGCCTGCCGGGCTGCCTTCCTCGGCGATCGTCGGCGCTATTGCCGATGAGTCCGCAAACTGCTGATTCGCGACTGCGCTGCCGTCAACATAAACAGATGGCGCAGAGGAGGAATAATAGTCCGATGGAACGTAGGTAGAATAATCGTTCGGCGTGTAGGAATAGTAACTGGCATCGGGATAATAGTAGCCGTAGTTATTGGGGTATCCCCATGACCCCAAAGCCAAACCCCAGCCGCCATACCAGGGCCAATAACCGCCCCATCCCAGCCCGTAACCGCCCCACCCCCAACCACCATAGCCGCCGTAACCTCCCCAGCCGGCGTAACCACCGTAGGCACCATAGCCACCGTAGCCGCCGCGGCGGAAGTAGTTGTCCCACGCATGGTTGCCGGCCCAATTGCCGGAGCGGCCGGCAAAGTTGTTCCCATAGCGGCCGGCAAAGGCGCTGCCGGCACGACCGGCGAAGCCACTGCCGGCGCGGCCGGCGAAGGTACTTCCAGGGCGACCGCCGAAGTTGCCACCGTGGGCGAACTGACCGCGGCTCCCTGCGTGTGAAGGGGAGATCGACCCAAACGAGCCGGCATGCATCGCGCTGCCCCCGGCGTGCGAACTACCGCCACGAAAACCACCGCCTGCATGCCCTCCGCCGCCGTGAAAACCTCCTCCATGGCCTCCTCCTCCTCCATGCCCTCCGCCACCTCCGTGCCCTCCGCCACCACGCGCAAGCGACAAACTCGCACACAGCGCAACGATTGCGACCGCAATAAACGACGCTCTTCCAAAGAATAGTTCTCTCGACATGGCTTTCTCCTTTGTCTTGCCACAGATGAAACACGGATTTTCTTTCCGTGTTTCATCCTGTGTTTGATCCGTGGCATGTACAGCGCCGTCAAAGCGCCTTGCCTTGTGGTCGTGCCGCCATCTGCGGAGGCGTGAGCGGCGAGTTCGACTGGAGTTGCTGGAGGTAGTGGCCGGCAAGCTTGTCCTTTGGCGTCAACTTGGCGGCCTCGGCAAGCTCGGTTTTCGCGTTGTCGCGGGCACCGATCATCAAGTAGTGATACCCCAGCAGGAAACGCTCCGCTGCATCCTTGGGATTGGCAGCTACCGCCTTTTCCAAAGCGCGCAACTGAGTCGTGTATTTGTCGGCGTTGTTGTAGTAGGCGTACAGGTCGTTCCAGCCGGCAATCGTTCCCAAGGCCATCGCCGCATGCGCCTCGCTGGCCGCGGGGGCATATTTGCCCGAGGCGAACAAGGCCAACGAAATCAGTTCGTGAGCTTTAGGATTCTGTGGCGCATCCACGGCGGCATGGCCTCCCAGACGCAGGGCGTCTTTGTAATCACCCTGCAGGAAGGCCGCTCGCGCCTCGGAGTAGAACTGAAGGGCTTCGTTGGCCCCTTGCTGCGGGTCCGACGTGATCGTCGGTGCAATTTCTGCTGAGTCCGCAAACTGTTGAGGAGCCGTCACGCTGCTGTCGACAGAACTAGTCGGCGCGTAGGAATAGTAATAGTCACCCGTGTCTGGGTAGTAGTAGCCGTAATCATAATCATACGGATACCCCCAATCCAAACCCCAGCCCAACCCGTAACCGCCCCACCCCCAACCACCATAGCCGCCGTAACCGCCGCGGCCAAAGTAGCTGCCGTATCGGTTGCCGTATCCGCCGTAACCGTTGCCAAAGTGGCCGCCATAGCCCATACCTGTTCCGGCGCGGCCAAATTCACCACCGCTGAAGGCGTGGGACGGGGCGATGGAACCGAACGAGCCGGCCCGCATCCCGCCTCTATAACCTCCACCCCAACCACCCCCACGAAATCCACCTCCGCCAAAGCCTCCGCCTCCTCCATGACCTCCGCCTCCACCTCCGCGCGCAAACGACACACCGGTTGAGAGCGCGACAAGCAAGATCGCGATCAACGACGCTCTTCCGAAAAGTAGTTTCCTGGACATGGTTTTCCCCTTTCGTAGGAAGGATTTCTCTCTTTATGATTTGTGGACATGACTGCAACATCCGCTGCTCCCGACCATTCCCAGTAGGCCCTGGTTATACAGGCGGTAGGCCCCTGTTTTCGAGGCAACACTGGCTAGCACTCGGTAATACTTGTCTACGGCAGGGTTCAGAGTAATGGCCCACTGGATTACGGCGAGGCTCTCTTCATTCCTCGCAGCCAATTCGTAGGCCTCGGCCCACGCGCACAGGTATTCACCAGTCCTCGGCGCTAACACGACCGTCACTTCCAAATGGCGGATGGCCTCATCCCGCAAATCGATAGCCATTCCGGCTGAAGGGGCGGAGCCCCTGCGGACACTTACAAGGACTTGACGCAAATACCATGCCTCTCGGTCGGGCGTGTGCATTGTGTTCGACGGAAATCTTGTAAGTCGTTGCTGATCAACGTGAAGCGACCGAAACCGCAACGCGCTCTCTCCCAGGCTTCCGTCCATATTCCGACACTTTTTTTGTTGCCTCCGTTCAAATCTGGACGGCAGAGAGGCGCATCAGAGTCTTTCGTCAGGATTGCCGCGGTCCTAACTTGCGGCAGCGTCAGCACTTGTGGTTCCATGGCGGAAGCATGCTTCGAATTGGCACGGGGAATGCTAACGAACAGCTAACGCGTTGACAACGGTTATCTAACACTTTTTGAAAGGGGTAGAACATGATCGCGCGTTGGACTTTTTCACTGGCTGCCTTTGCCGCAGTGCTTCTTTTGGGAGCATCGCTGGCAAGCGCGGCGGCGCCAAACATCGGCCAAGACCGGTCGCCGATGCAAGGCTCGGCAGGGACCATTCGGGTCTCTGCGCTGACGGGCACGACGGTGCTTGATTCGCAGGGCCAAAAAATCGGCCGGATCAAAGACGTATTGCTCGACGCGAAGACCGGTCAGATTACTTTTGTCGTTCTCGACGCGGTAGCCGCCGGCTCGGGTCACCCAACGACGTACACCGCGGCGCGTCCGATTGACAACCCGAGCATGCCGGCGCCGTCGCTCCCACCAACTGCCGTGGCGGCTCCGCCGCCGACGTACGTGGCCCCGCCGCCGTGCGTGAACTCCGCGAACTCTGGATGGTCGCAGGACCTGGAAGATTTCTACAATGAGTGACGGGACGGGCCTCGGAGGACTTGCGGGTCCCAGGGGACCAAGATTCGGTGTTGACGACGGAACGATCGCGATTGGGACCCACGAAGCAACAGGTGTCGCGAGAAAAGCAGCCGCCACATGCCTTGTACCGGCTGCTTTCTTATACTGTTCGCGGGCGAAAATGATACGTTCTTCTAGGTGGCGGTCGTAACCCGATGCGTAAGCGAGGTAACGGATTAGATTCCTCGCTTACGCGTCGGGTTTCGATCATTTTCGCCCGCGAACAGTGTAACGGCTCCCTCCAGGGCCAGCGTCGGTTTTCGGACGATTTCCCGGAACCGCCGTCCAAACCTGGACGGCAAGAGCGAACCTGGACGTCCGCAGCCAGGATTATTCTTTTCCTAAACTGCGAGAGCATTGAAACTTACGCTCCTTATCGGAAACATACGGCAATCTGGCACGGGGAATGCTTACCCGGGGACCATACAACAATTCCTGCTTTACCGGAGGTAGCCCCATGAACGCATCGGCAAATCGGTCGCGGTTCGCTTGGCGGACCGTTGTTTGGATTGTGTCTTGTGGCGCGGCATCGCTGTTTGTGGCGACGTTGCTAGCTGCCTCTCAAACTGGATCCGACAAGGATCGAAGAGGCGCATCACCTTACACTCCGACGAAAGGCGAGTGGTTGTGTCTGCTGCTCAATTCCCGCCAGGCGTTGGCCAACAGCCAGCGCGTGACGGGCGGAGTTGCCGTGCATTATTTGTACGACGCGTCTAAACCGGACACGATTCGGGTCAAAGTGCTGTTTGGAGAGGGAACCAGCGATGAGCAAGTGCGTCGCTGTGCGGCCCGGGCTGAGCATCACGCGACCGAGGCGGCAAAGGCCCACGGCTGGCTGGACTGGCTCAAGATCGAACATGAGGAGCGAAAAGTCACTGACATGTTCGCCGCGGATACATTTTCAAAATAAAGCCGGTTTCCTGACGATTCTTACGAGAACTACAAGACAACGTGAGTATTCTTCCGAATGAAAACCATTCTCTTTGCCGACGACCACAAGAACATCCGCGAGTACTGCCGCGCGGCGTTTACAGACGAAGGATATCGCGTAGTCCTCGCACGCGACGGGGTCGAGGCCCTGGAAATGTTCATCGCGGAAACGCCGGACCTGGCGATCCTCGACATTTCCATGCCTCGCTGCAGCGGGCTGGATACGCTTGCGCAAATCAAGAGTCTTTCCCCCCGGACGCCGGTGATCCTTTTCACCGCGCATGACGAGGATTGCCTGCGCGACGACCGCGCGCTGTTGGCCACGGCATGTGTCGCGAAAGCCGATGACCTGGCCGAGTTGAGACAGATTGTCGATCGCACCCTTGGACGGCGGGTTGCCGAATGCAGCGAGTCGCTGCGCATGGGCCTGCCGCCTTTTCCCGCCAGAATGGAGCGTGCCTGATTGTCAGCGCATCGCCAGGAGGGACTCCCTGCCATGAATCACCTGTGCCTCAAACGCTGCCGGAGCAAATTCCGTCGTAGTGCAAACCCACGTCAGAAAGGACTTCCAGATGCTGGTATTTACGCGTAAGATCGGCGAACAAGTTGTTTTTCCCGAGCGGGGCATTACCATCGACGTCGTGGACGTGGGCAAGACACGCGTGCGCCTGGGGATTTCTGCCCCCGCCGATATTCCCGTCCATCGCCGTGAGGTGCGGGATCGGGTCCAAGGCAGCGGCAATTGCCCGCCGGCAAGCAGCGATGTTCCGCCAGATCGCCTTGCGGCGGATGAACCGCAGAACTCGCCGGTTCCCTCCCCCTCGCTTGCCGATTTCGACGAATGCCTGGCGCAGTGGATCACCAATCGCACCGCTGGTCGGATCAACGAATTATCGGTCGAAAGACGCGACGGCCGGATCGTGATCCGGGGTTCCGCGCGGTCCTACTATGTCCGCCAATTGGCGCAGGCCGCAGTGAACGAAGTTCTCAATGTCTGCGACCCTCTCGCACTAGGCTCCGTGGAGTACAAAATTGATGTTGCGCAAGTATACTGGCGATCCAACGGCCACGCGCACGATTTGGCCAAGCTCCGTGGAGTACAGCCGTGACGGTGGCGGTCGGCGATCGGTCCTGTTTCGACGGAGAGGATTCGCGCCGGAGAACGGCACACCGACGAGCACCTCCCGATCGTCGCCCTGACGGCCAGTGCCTTCGAAAGCGACCGCAAGCGATGCCTGGATGCCGGCATGGATTTCTCGCCGAACCGATTCGGGCCGAAGAGTCGTTCGCTGCAATTGAAGCAGTCTCGCCAAAAACTGGGCACTATGCGCAACCTGCATCGGAAGCACCGTTATTTCACCGCTAGCGGCCCCGCCTTTTCCGATACAATCCGAAAGATGGATAAAGTCGTAATCTTCGGTTCCCGAAAAAGGGGGGCGATATTACCCCGGCAACCAAGTTGATCAATGCCAACCCGAAGCGCAAGCGAGGGGCTTTCGCTTACGCTTCGGGTTAGAGTGAGAGTCTTTCGTGCCGGGGCGATGCTGCCTCGAAAGACAATGATGTCACGATATCTAATCGGTGTGTGCATATTGTTGGTCGGCGGAACCATCGCCCTGGCGGCCCCACCTTACGACCCCGGTCGTCCCGAGGAGGTTGCCCCTCCGCCCCCGCAGGTCGGCATGCCGCAAGGATTGGTCCCGGTCTATACCGGGCCCGGCCAAGTCCTCGGGTGCCCCGTCCTCAGCGAGAACACACAACCGCCCCAGATGCAACCGGCCCAACCCGCGGCAACGGACCAGCCCTTGCCGATCAACCTGCCCACGGCCCTGTACCTGTCCAACGCCCGCCCGCTGGTCATCGCCGCGGCCCGCAGCAGCGTGGAAGAGGCGGCTGCCTTGCTGCAAAGTGCCAGGGTACTCGGGTTGCCGAACCTCAATTTCGGTACCGACTTCTACCGGCACACCGGGCTTGACCAATCGACGGATGGCACGATCATTCGCGACAACAAGAGCGCCTTTGCTACGGGTGGCGGGGCGACTCTGGACTTCGGTATCACCGACGCCATCTTCGTCCCATTGGTCGCCCGGCAGAATTTGGCGGCCCGCGAGGCCGATCTTCAGGCTGCGCGCAACGACGCCCTGTTCACGGTGGCCGTGGCATACTTCGACGTGCAGCAGGCCCGCGGCACGTTGGCCGGCGCCCTGGATGCGGTAGAGAAGTCCGAGGTCCTGGCCCGCAAAGTGACGGGCCTTGCCGGGGGGTTGGTGTCGCGGAATGAGATCGATCGGGTGCGGGCCCTGGAATTCGATTTGCAGCAGCAGGCCATCGCCGCGCGGGCCAACTGGCGGATTGCCAGTTCGCGACTCGCCCGCGTGCTGCGATTGAACCCCGGCGCCGTGGTCGTTCCCCTGGAACCGCCACATCTTCAGATCGCCATGATCTCGCCGCGCTTGGCGGTTGCCGACCTGATTCCGGTGGGTCTGGCCAACCGGCCGGAATTGTCGTCGCAAAGGGCCTTGGTGCAAGCCAGCGAGCAACGTGTGCGGCAGGAGCGGGTCCGGCCGCTGCTGCCCACGGTGGTGATGCAAGGCACCGGACCGGGCGGCTATTTCAACGGCGGCGTCTTCGGCGGCGGTCCCGACGACGGCACGCATCTCTACGGCGGGCGGTTCGACATGGAAGTGGGCGCCGTCTGGACGCTCGACAATCTTGGCCTGGGAAACAGGGCCCGCGTACACGAGCGCGTGGCCCAGGAACAAAGGGCCTGTATCGACCTGGCCGATACGCAAGACCGCGTGGCGCAGGAAGTCGTCGAGGCCCGCGCCAACCTGGAGGCGGCCGACTTGCAGGTCGAATCCGCCAAGACCACGGTGCGGGAGTCGGTCATTACCTACAATGGCACGCTTATCGGGATTGGCCAGACCCGCGCTGCCGGCGGACTGCTGGAACTGATCAACCGCCCTCAGGAAGCGGTCGCCGCGCTGCAGGAAATGAAACGGTCTTACGATCTCTACTTCACCGCCATCAACAATTACAATCGCGCCCAATTCCAACTCTATCGGGCCTTGGGCTATCCGGCCCGCATCCTCGTGTGCGACCGTCCTGTCGGCCAACCGGGTCCGGTCGATACCTCGCGGCCGCCCGGCATGGCCCCCGACTGCCCGCACCTGCTTTCCCGTCCCTGCCCGTAAAAAGAAAAATCCAAAATTCGAAATTCGAAATCCGAAATCCCAAACAAGTTCAAAGCAGAAAATTCAGAATCGGGAAACGGTCGTTGGCGCGTGAAGGCATGCCACAAGCCGCCCTCAGAACGCGGTGCCCCCAGGCTTGGAGGCCATTTCCGGGGGCGTCAGCGGCTTGTGGGCTTCGAGTTGTTGCACGTAGTGGGTGGCAAGCTTGTCGCTGGGCGCTAGTCTCACGGCCTCGGCAAGCTGCTTCTTGGCAATCTCGACGGAGCCGATCATCATAGAGGCCGCCGGAATCGGCTGGCAGATAGGAATAACAATAATTGTCGAGAGTCTTGTGAGCGAAGACGCGATGGCCAAAATACTTCGTAGGTCCCTGTCCGCTTGTCTGGCAGGTGAATGAGCCTTGCGAGCGATTGAGGCCGCAGACATCGCTAAAAAGACTTCTTCACCAGCCCGGCAAGCGGGCTGGGGGCTGTTCCTCCATTCCGCTAAACAGTTATTCTCTCCGAAGTGCTTCGTAGCGACTCCCATCGATAGCGGCTTGTGGTGCAGGCGTCCCGCCTGCGTAAGTGACCTTTGGCGGCTCTGGGAGGCTTATCCCCGTTTTTGTTCCATTCTCTGTCGGGCAGACTTGGTCGCGTAGCGACCGCCGATGGTAGCCGTGGGTATCAACCCACGGACGACGGTCCGGAATAATCCTTCCGTTCGTCGCGTAGCGACGACTGAGAATCGGCCGTCGCTACGCGACGGAGAAATATGCGCGCACCGTAAACCGTGGGTTGAAACCCACGGCTTCCATCATGGCGTCGCTACGCGACGAGTGACAGCTTCTGCCTACGGAACAAAACCAAGCCAAGCAGGACGCCTGCACCACAAGGGGCCTGATTATTCCGCTTTCCCCAAGACGAACGAGACCAGCAGCACGATCAATACCAGGCTGCAGATGACCGTGTACGCGCGGTCGCGTTGCAGGCCGAAACCGACCAGGGAAACGGCTACCCGCAGGATCGGCGTGGCGATAAGCAGAATAAGCCCCAAGGCCACCACGGCCCGCCCCTGCCCGGCAAGAACCCCGCGGGCAACGTCGGCCGGCGTGTGCGGGATCGCGGCCCCCGGCGCGGTAAGCCGCTGGAGATCGGCGGCCGATTGGAGATAGCCCGGATGGTGAACGAACATCAGCACCACGCCCAAGGTCACTGTGGCCATGCTCAGGACGACGCCTCCCTGCAAGAGACGGCTGATGAGCGCTTCCATCCGCTTCATAGCGACGTCACGCGGCACTGTGGATCGTTCTTCCCTTTCCGGCATTAGTGGACCCCTTTCCAAACCATCTGTGCCGAGACGACGAGCAAAATGGCTACGAAGACCATCCGCAGCAAGCGGTTATCGATGCTCTTCAACGCGCGGGAACCGGCCATCGCCCCCAGTACGACGCCCAGGGCCACGGGCGCGGCGATGAACGGGTCGATGTCGCCCCGGCTGAAATAAACGCCCGCGCTAGCTGCCGCCGTTACGCCGATCATGAAATTGCTGGTCGCGGTCGAGACCTTGAGGGGGATCCGCATGGCGAGATCCATGGCCGGGACTTTCAACATTCCGGAGCCGATCCCCAGCAGGCCGCTACTGACGCCGGCGACGTACATCAAGAAAAGGCCCAGGCGGGTATGGGCAACTCGATACGGGACCTCGCCCTGCCGCGATTCGTCGAAGTACGTCCCGTGAAGTTGGAACCAGTCGGCCCAGGCATCGGGCGGCACGGGCCGCGCCCTGCCCCCGGCTTGCCGCAGCATGGCCAGGCCCGAGCCTGCCAGGGCGACTCCAAAAATGAGGTACAACCACCGGCCTTGCACGACGCCGGCCAGGAAGGCGCCGCTGATTGCGCCGGCGGTTGTACCGATTTCCAGCAGCATCGCCGTGCGGAGGTTTGTCATTCCTTCGCGCACGTAGGCTGCCGCCGCCCCGCTGGAAGTGGCAATCACGGAGACGATCGACGCGCCGATCGCATAGCGGATGTCGACGCCGTAGATCAACGTCAGGGCCGGCACGACGATGATTCCGCCGCCCAGTCCCACCAGGGAGCCGATAAACCCGGCCCCCAGGCAGATGGCGAACAGCGAGAGGACAAACTCCAACGGCGACATCAAGTACACCGCTCCTGCCGCTGCACGCCACGCTGCAACGAAAGACGGGTTCACGCAAATCGAGCTACCGTTCCATCGATTCACCACCCTGGGGTTTGGTGGCGATCTTGGGCGGCGTGATCGGCCCGTTGGACTCCAGTGCCTTGAGGTAGTAGGCGGCAAGCTTGTCTTTCGGCGTCAGCTTTGCCGCGTCCACGAACTGCAGCTTCGCATTGTCGCGTGCGCCGGTCATCAAGTAGTGATAGCCCAGCAGGAAATGGTCCGCGGCGGACTTGGGATCGTCGGTCGTTGCCTTCTCCAGGGCACGCAACTGGTTGGTGTACTTCGCAGCTTCCAGGCTGGTCATCTCCGGCGTGCTGTTGGCCGGGTCACTGTAAAAAGCGAAGAGGTCCTTCCACTCGGCGATCGGTCCCAAGGCCATGGCGGCATGCGCTTCGCTGGCCGCGGCCGGATAGTTCTTCAAGGCAAACAGGCATAGGGAGATCAACTCGTGGACCTTGGCGTTGCCTTGCGCATCCACGGCGGAGTGGCTGGCCAGTCGCAGGGCCTTCTGGTAATCGCCCTGCTGGAAGGCCGTTCGCGCTTCCGAATAGAACTGCATGGCTTCATTGGCCACGTCGTCTTGGCCCGTGCTCGTAGGGGTCATCGCCATTGCCTCCGGGATCTGCTGGGGAGGCGTCATGCCGGAACCCACGACAGCGCCCGTGTCGTCATAGGTGGCGGGCGCGTAGGTATAGTAATAACCGCCTAAGTCCGGATACGCGTAGTCGTAATCGTAGGCGTACGGATAATACCCGCCGCCCCAACCCCAGCCGCCGTACCAAGGCAATCCCCAAGCCAGGGCGCCCCATCCCCAACCACCCCAACCCCAGCCGCCATAGCCGTGACCATAATAGCCGTGGCCGAAGTAGTTGCCGTAAACATTCCGTGCGGCGAACGAATTGACGCCGCGATTGGCCGCAAAGGCCGCCGTCCCGGCATGTGCGAATCCACCGCCACGGTATGCGGATCCGTAGCTGAATGAACGCCCGCCACCGCCTCCACCCCATCCTCTACCGCCACCTCCGCCCCAACCACCTCCGTGGCCTCCGCCACCACCTCCATGACCTCCTCCGCCCCCGCGGGCAAACGACACACCCGCGCACATCGCGACAATCACCAGGGCGATAAACGACGCCCTACCGAATATCATTAGTTTTGACATGGCTGTAACCTTTCTAAAGTGCTTTGCCCCTGCTGGGAAAACATCGCAGGGCCTAATTCATTCTACGCACTTGGCTGCCAACCGGTCCTCTAAGAAATTCCAATCTCCACTAGGTCAGCCACTAGCCGGTTTGGTAGCCAGGGGAAACAATTCCTGGGGCAGGTAGCGGGTCGATCGTTCTGAAATCGACCCTGGAACGGCTTTTTAGACTACGTTCTTCAACGTGCGGCAGCGTTCCAGGTCGGCGGCAGCGGCCTTGGCGTTGCCCAATCGCGTCAAGGCCGCGGCGCGGTTGCTGTAGGCCGCGGCATAGTTGGGGTCCAGCCGCAGGGCCTCGTTGTAATCGGCGATCGCCTTTTCCAGGTTGCCGCGCTCGGCCCAGGCGCAGCCGCGGGCAAAATAAGCGTGTACGTGCTGGGGGTTGAGGTGCAAGGCCTCCGTGAAGGCGAGAATGGCCTGGTCGGGTTCGTTGTAGTCGAGATACTCCAACCCGCGGCTATAGACTTCCAACGCGTCTTGATGATCGTGCATGACAAACTCCCCAGAGGTTTCTGATGATCGGCGAGGATCGACGCCGCCCGTAATGCACACGCAAATAAGCAGTGAACTTTGATCATCTTGCCATATGGCAAAGATTCTTGCAAGATTAGGGGAGTCGCACGAGTTCCTCGCGCGGGAAGTCAGCATCGAACCCTTTGCGGGGCAAGGGGTTGCGACGGCACTCTTGACGGTAGTCGTAGAGCATGCCGAGTTGCAGGGTGAGCCGAGCAACACGAGTCCCACCAAATTCGATACGGAATCTGGTGGGACTCGTGTTACTCGGCCCACCCTACGGCTGCCAACTTTCCCGATAGATAACTTCATTGATCCCCATTTCCCGGAGAATACTGATGTTCCGCCTATCGTCTTATGCCATCCTGCTCGCTCTGATCCCCTGCATGCAAACGTCGATTCCGGCCTTGGCGGCGCGTGAAAATACCTTCGACGTCACCGCCTACGGGGCCGTCGGCGACGGCAGCGCCGACGACACGCCTGCGATCCAACAGGCCATCAACGCGGCGAAGGCCGCCGCTGGCGGCACTGTCTACTTCCCGGCACGCACGTATCTTCTCAATTCACACTATCCCAGCAGCCATCCTTGGTTCTTTTACAATCTCCTCGTCGGTTCCAATGTGACGCTCTCTGGCCAACCGGGCGCTAAGCTTCTGCAAGGCCCCAAGGGCCGGCACGCGCTCCTGCCACGAGCGACCGAGGTCCGCAATACGGTGCTCGCCGTCGGCCCGGATTACGCCACGGTCCGTTTCCAGAGCACGGCCCACAACGGCGGTTTCTATGCGCTACGGCCAACGAAGGCCGACACCGCCACGGTGACCTTCGCCAGGTTCCAGGATGCCGCGCATTTTGCCCATGGTGATTACGTGGCGATCTACGCCCGGGCGACCGGCGATGTCATCCCTACGGAAACATCCCAAGTGGTTTCCGTGGATGTTGCGACAGGTGTCTTGGCTCTGAAAACCACCCTGGCACGTTCGTTCGCAACCCCTTTGCTCGCCAAGGTGACCGCTCTGGCGACGACTAATGTCGCCATCAAGAACCTCGTCGTGCAAGGCACGGAACCGCTGGCGGTATCGGAGATCTTCGGTTTTACGGCTGAGAACAACCAGTTCCTCATCGATTGCTCGGTCGGCGGCGGCAACGTCACCGGGCTGAACTTGAACACGCTAAACGGTTTCCGCTTCAGTGGGAATCTCATTACCTGTGTCGGTCCGTCGTTTTCCATCCTCGAGCTAGCCCAGCGAAACAGCCAGAATGGCTGCTTCGAAGGCAACACGATCCAGGTGCGGCAAACGGGCATGGGCGAATACGCGGCCCGCTGGAAATTCACAAAGAACCGTTTCACGCTGCACCCCGACAAGCACACCACGGCTGGACTTTTCATTGGCGGCTTGGACATCGAATTCCGCGACAACCGCGTCGAGGGCGGCAACCTCACCGGCGGCGGCGGCTTCGGCAGCCTGATCGCCGATTATTCAGCACCGGACGACTATGCGCCCTATGTCGGCAAGATCAGGATCGTCGACAACACCGTTTCCTGCCAGGCCGATGGCAACGCCTGCCTGGGCCTGTTCGCCCAAGACACCGTTGTCATGGGCAATACCATCGAGGTGAAAGGCTCGGGTGTGGGAATTCACGCCGAAGGCCCACTCCCCCAATCGCTCACGATCCGGAACAATAGGCTGGCGATGGGTTCGGGCAATGGTATGGTGATCGTGACGCCGCTCTGCGACGGCTCGACGATCAGCGGTAACACGCTCTCTGGCTCGGCCGGGGCGGTCGGCATTTTCGTGGCCTCGCCGCGAGCGCCGAACCGCGGCGGGCACACCATTTCACAGAACACCATCCGTGGGTTTGCCACGCACGTCTCGATCGACCCGGCAAAACACCCGGGAACAGTGCTTGCGGACAATTAGGTCCCGACGGGAAGGAAATACGAAATACGAATATCGAAATCCGCGACCCGCAAGCGGGTACCCCGATTCAAATGAGAAAACTCAAAGGCTCAAAACGAAGACTGAATCACGAACTTCCGAAAATACGAAAGCACGAGCGGAGCCGGGCCTTGGCGAAGGTCTACGTTCAGCCAATCTCCCTTTCGTATCTTCGGTCTTTCGAGATTTCGTGATCCCGGTCTCCGCGTGACCGCGTAGAAAGCCCGTACTGCCGCCAGGGTCTCGATGTTTTGAACCTTTGCAATTCTGATTTTGAATCGGGGTACCCGCTTGCGGGTCGCGGATTTCGACATTCGGATTTCGGATTTATTATCTTTTTTCCCTCGCATAGCGGATCAGGATGCTGCCAGGCCTTTGATCTATCTCGATGTGCAGAGAAGCCAACTGCCGCCCCGTCATGTGGCGTTTTTCCTTCACCTGATACGTCTCGGCAAAACTCACGTCGTACTGGGCCTCCGGCTCCAGGGCGCTCAGATGCGCGTCATAGGCGGCGTCAGGACTTGCCGGGCGGCGAAAGAACATGGCAAAGCCCTGGCCCAGGTCCGGGCGGTCGAATTGCCAGCCGCACCAGTGCTGCTCGTCGAGGTCTACCGCGGTCAGCGGATAATAGTCGCCCAGGTAAAGAGGACGAAGCGAGCGGATCTCCTCGCCGGCCTGCTTCATCTCGGGTACCGAGAAGCTTGCCGGGCGGGTGTCGTAGGAGATACTCGTGCCGAAGCGGGCGACACTCCGCACCGAATAAGGATCGGTCCCCCACAGCAGCGAGGCGTGGATCGGCACGTAGAGGCTCAAGCCGGCCATCTGCACCTGGTTGAACACGCGGTTTGCGCCGCCCTGGGCGGCCTCGCTGGAGGTCCAGGAGCCGGCCGAGCGCATCACCATCTCCAGGTCGGGACCCGTGCCCCGCCAATTCGCGTTGTCGATGATCAGGCCCGGGTGGCGGCGGAGCAGTTCATCCCACATTTCGTACAGACCCTGCACATGGCGGATCTCCGTGATGCCCTGGCGGTCGGCTACATCCGCGTCACGCCAGAAGCGGTAGGGATAGAAGTTGCGGTCCTGGCGGTAGACGTCCACGCCCCAGTCTGTAATGCATTGCGAGAGGAAATCGGTGAGCCAGCGGCGGGCCTCCGGGTTGCCCAGGTTGAAGAGCCGGCCGGGGATCTCAATCTCTTCCTTGTCCTTCCGCGCCAGCAGCCAGCCGGGGTGCTCGCGGGCGATGCGGCTGCCGTCGGCCACGCGTTCCGGCTCGAACCAGAGGACGAACTTCAGTCCCGCCTTGTGCGCGGCGTCGCCCAGGGGCCGCAACCCGCGGGGAAAGTGGTCCGTCCGCGGCATCCAACTTCCGACCCCGTTGGGCCAGCCGCCCTCGAACCAGCCCGCGTCCAACCAGTATCCTTCAAGATTCATGGACGGCATGCGGGCGATGGCCTCAAGCTGGTTCTGCTCGGTGGTGGCGTTGCCCGAGTCGAACACCTCCCACATGTTCTGTGTCAGGAGCGGGGTGGCCACGCGGCCTTCCACGCGGGGGACGTAGTGTGCCAGCAGAACTCGCCGCAGCAGGTTATGCCCCCGCATGCGGTCAGATCCTCGCCAGCGCACCAGCAGGATGCGGGGCGTGCGGATCGATTCGCCGGGTAGGAGTTTCAGATGTGTCGTCTTTTGACCTGCCTGGACGACGGCCGTGCGCTCGCCTTGCCGTTGGACGCTGAGTGCCCACTGGCCCGTCCAGCCGATGGCCCCGACCAGTCCGCCGCGTTGCGTCTCGATATTGAAATACGGCAAATACGTCTGCGCGCGTTGGCCGGCGGCGGGGATCGCGATGCCTTGGCCGGCTGCCAGCGGTGTATCGATGGTCATGTAATCATCCGCCGCGGAGTTGCTGCCCTTGGCGTGATGGAACACGATCGGTCCGCGATCGTCCAGGGGCAGGGTCATATCAAGCGGCCGGATGTTTTCCAGGATCGGCGTCGGCTGGGTCCCGGTGTTCTTTAGTCGCAGCAACCACTCGACGGCCGGAAAATCGGTGAACAACGTCATTTCGCAGGTGATCTCCAACCCGGTCCGCTTGTCTGTCCAGGTGGTGACGCGCCGCTCCTTGCCGCTGACGGCTGACAGGTTGCGCGCGATCCGCTCCCATTGGCTGAGGAGTTTCGCGGAAGGATTGCCGTCATAGGTCAAGCTGAAGGGGCAGACGGCGGCAGCCTCGCCAGGCAGGGTCATGCCCACCCATTTGCGCAGCTCGTTTTTCTCCTCGAGCGCGCCGCCTTTGTCCTGGGCCGCCTTTTCCGCGGCGTTGATCGTTTGCGGGAGGCATGTCAAGAAGGCGCAGCATATCAGCGCGGCGGCCACAGCGGCGGAAGAATGACGCACAGGATCTCTCCGATCAAGCACATCGAGTTGAATCACGGAAACGCCCCGATTCTCGCACGAGCGGGCCGCTTTCGCAAGATGTAGGCCGCGAACAAGCGCAACGCAGTTCCGGCAAGGATCGCCAGTGCGACAAAGGAATTGCGCGACGTCGCGGCGGATGAAGAGCTCCTGAGGAAACACGGATTGCCGGAACTGCGCGCTTGTTCGCGGCCTACTGCTTTAGCGCAGCGGACGCCCGGCGCAGTCGCCAGGCCCCCAACGCCACAGCGCCCGCGAGCAACAGCGCTATGCTGGCAGGCTCGGGAACCGTGCCCACACTTGCCACGCGGAAACCGGTATCGTCGAACTCGTCCGCCGCGTAGCCGATGTCGGTATCGTAGGTCGAGGCCAGGCGCACCGCGTCGTTATCGAAGGACCCGCCGCGGATGCCGCGCGTCGAACCGTCGCCATTGATGTCGGCCTCGTTCCATTGCCAGACGTCGCCGCCCATGTCGCACGCCCCGTAGGGGCTGACGGTATCGCTATAAGCGCCCACGTCCGTCAGGTAGTCGAATGTCGCCGAATAGGTTGACGAGCCGGTCAAAGCAAAGCCCGTACCGTCGCCGTCGAAGTTCGCCGAGTTCGTCCCGCCCGGAGGCGCCTGGGAAATCGGGGCCGTGTTGCTGCAGGTCGGATAGGTCCAGTACCCGGCGTTCGTGCCGCCGCCAACATAGTACGCAGCCTTATACCATTCGTTCTCGCTGGGCAAGAGCCATTGGACACCCGTGTTGCTGGCGGCCCAAACGGCGCGTTGGGCGGCACTGGGAATCGCGACTGTCCCCGAGTTGTTGCCGCCATTCGTGATCAGATAGGTACCCGTCTCAGTCGTGCCGTTGCCTTCAGGCGCGGTCGGCTGGCCGTTGCTGAGCCAATTCACAAAACGCACGGCATCGTAGAAGCTTACATCCACCACCGGCTGATTCCCTTGGCCGACCTTCACGGCATACGTGTAAGGGCCGCTGCCTGTGCAGTCGATGCCGCCATTGGCGTCGCTTTGCATGCTGCTGTTCCACAACCCGTAGGGGTCGCCGCTGGTGGCGACGGCGTTGAGAAACGTCGCATACTGATTGTTGGTCACGTCGTACTTGCCAATCTGATAGATGTAGTCGACCTCGCCGGTAGGATTGTCGCCGCCACTGTGCTGGTTCGTATCCGCCACGTTGCCCGGATCGCCCACGGTCACCATGGTCATATTGACCGTGTCGGCCTGGGCCGTTACGGCCGCAGCCGCCAGGGCCGCCGCCAACATACTTCGCACGATTGTCTTGAAAGCCATTGTCGTCCCCCAGAAAAGAACCTTCTTGCCCCACGTTCACCCCTCAGACTAGCAGATTTTTCCGTTTTTGCAAGAAATCTGTTCGGCGATCTGCGGAGAACATCCGCGCAAGCATGGCCGCACCGCCATACATGCAGGCCGCGAACAAGCGCAGCGCAGCTCCGCCGATGATCGGAGGAGACAATGATTTCCCGCTACCCTGCATTCGTTACAATCGGTCCCACCGCTACCGGAACGAGGCAATTCTGTCGCAATTGGTTGCCCAGCGCACTTTCTATAGGGTATGGTTTCCGGGACGGCAATTGTTACGGAATTGTTTCATGGCTGAAGTTATAGGCCATCTAAATCGCAAGAAAGTCGCGCCGCGCGTGTTGGTGGTCGACAACGAAGCGCATGCGCGGACGACGGTCTGCCGCTGGCTGACCCGGGCCGGATTCGAGTGCGAGGAGGCGGCCAGCGCCAGCGACGCGATGGCCCGACTGCAAAGCCAGGAAGCCCATCTGCTTACGCTCGACATTACCGTGCCCGACCGCTCCGGCTTGGAGGTTCTCTCGCAAATCAAGCAGCGCTGGCCCGATACGGAAGTCCTCGTGCTGACCGCGCTGGAAGAAACCGCCGCGGCCGTCGAGGCCATGACGCTGGGGGCCTACGGCTATCTGCTCAAACCGGTCAAATCCGGCGAACTGCTCCTTCAAGCCCGCAAGGCCCTGGAACGGCGGAGTCTGGTCCTCGAGCGGCGGCAATACACGGCAACCCTGGAGGCCAAGGTCCGCGAACAGATGCAGGCCATCCGCCGCGCCCACGAAGAAACCATCCTCCGCCTGCTCAGTGCCTCGCGCTACCGCGACGAAGAGACCGGCGCCCACATCAAACGTACCGGACTGTACTGCGAGGCGTTCGCCGAAGTGCTGGGCTGGCCGGCCGAGCAGGTCCAGAACATCCGCCTGGCCGCCCCCATGCACGACCTGGGCAAGATCGGCATTCCCGACGCGATCCTGAAGAAACCCGGCAAGCTCACCCCGGAAGAGTTCGAGGTGATGAAAACCCACACGCTCATCGGCGCGCGGATGCTCGAGGGGTCGGGATCGACGATTCTGCAGATGGCCCACGAAATCGCCCTGGCCCACCACGAACGTTGGGATGGGAGCGGTTATCCCTTAGGGCTGACAGGGTTGCAGATCCCCGAGTCGGCCCGGATCTTGGCGATCGTCGACGTCTATGACGCCTTGACGCACCACCGCGTCTACCACGAGGCCGTGCGAGAAGACGCCGCGATCGAAATCATGGAACCCGGGCGGAGCAAACACTTCGACCCCTTCCTTTTCGGCATATTCGTTTCACTCCTGCCGGAAATGCGCCGTATTGCCCTGGAAAACCCAGATGATCGGGCGACAGATTGCGTTTTCTCGGCGATGGAATTCCTGCCGCTATGGACCGAAATTGTTCAACCCCTCTGCACCGCACCATAACGTTTGAATAACGAGTTAGGCGAAGCCTGGCCGCGCCGGATCCCAGGAGAACTGCAAAGTCTGTCTATGGCACGCCTGCGTAGAACGGAATTCATTCCGGTTCCCTGAAATAGGCAAGTCAACGGAATAAATTCCGTTCTACGTAGGACTTTGCCGTTCCCCTGCCCATGCCCGGGGTCCGGTTGCCCTTATCGTTCCGCAAGCTACAATGAGAATAGAAAGGGGCCTGGGCATCTCTTGCCGCGGGAACTTTAGCATGAGTCGCACACCGATTGGACGTCCGCCGGAAATCTTGCTGGTCGAAGACAACCTCGACGATGCGCGGGTGACGATCGAGGCCTTGAAAAGCGACGACATCCGCTGCCGGGTGAGCCTGGTCCGCGACGGCGAGGAGGCCCTCAGCTTTCTGCGCCGGGAGGGGGTTTTCGCCCGCACACCGGAACCGGACGTGATTTTGTTGGACATGGAGCTGCCCAAGAAAGACGGCCGGCAGGTGTTGGCCGAGCTTCGCAGCGATGACCGGCTGCAGACCATTCCCGTACTGGTCTTGACCGCTTCGGCCGTCCATCGCGTCGTCTTGCAGGCCGAGAATCTGCACATCGATGGTTTCATGACGAAACCGGTGAGTTTGGACCAGTTCCTGCAGGCGGTCAGATCTCTGCGGCGGTCGCGCTTGATCGATCTTGTTTTTCCGCCGGGTTCGCCCTTGCAACGTGTGGTCGCTGCGCGCTAAGGCCCGCATAAAATACTTGCGATTCTGGCGGCGACTGTCTATCATCGCAGGAAGTCGTTTTCTTGCCTCCCCATGACCTTGGATAGATTATGAATCGTCTACGAACTTTGCCTGCGCCTCGCCTAAATCTACCCCATTTGCTCTATGCGGCGCAAATTGCCTGCCTGGCGGCCGTGATATTGGCGTCCCTGTCACGAACCAGCCAGGCCCAAATGGTCACTAGCGCCGGCATGGAAGATTTTGCCAAGACCTTCGGCATCAATGCCCGCGGTTGGTCGGTTCAACAGGTCGATTGCAGCCTGGGGGCCAATGTTCTCTGGCCGGGCAACGACGTCATTTTCACTTTCTTCATCAAACCTGGGCGGCCCTATCACGGCCCACTCGCGGCCCACGTGATCCAATACGGCACCAAGGGCAAACCGGGCGACTGGTGGAAACCCGTCGTGTTCAAGATCTCCGATTTCGGTTCCACGACCCAGGATGTCGATCTGCCGGCCGGCGGGGGCATGGTCAAAGTCGAGCCGAAGATCGGCAACGTTTTCGGCGGATATGCGCTGGTGTTGGAACTCGGCGATCGCGGCCGGGCCTTCGGCGCCACCTGCGTCCGCGCCGTCGCGCCCGAACCGGGCCGCGAGCGACTGCCCACCTACGCCATGGATCTGGGCTGGCCCTTCGAAATGTCGCCCAAAGTGTTCAATGTCTTCAAGCGACTGGGCGTGAAAGGCGCACGCGTGGAAGGCGGCTACAACACGATCGCCGACGCCCACGTCGACTGGGCCATGGAAAACGACCTCACGCTAATGCTCACCGTGGGCTGCGGCGGCACTCCCCAAGCGCAGCAGCCCGCCGGACGGGGGCGGCCGTGGCTGCGGCCCGACGGCACGATGATCGAAGGCATCAAGGAAGACTTGGCATGGCTGCCTTCCTTCGACCAGGAGTTCCAACGCTACGTCAAGAAGGTCATCAGCGAATACGGCTGGCCGAAAGGGCCGATCAACGCCGTAGAACTGTGGAACGAGCCCTGGGAGGGCGTGTCGATTTCGGGCTGGGGCGCCGATATCCCGCGTTTCCGCGAGATCTACACGGTGATGGCGCAGGCGGTTATCGAGGCCCGCAAAGAAGCTGGCGTGCAAGTGCTCATCGGCGGCGCCTGCTCCACCACCAACACCCGCGACAAGCTCTTCTGCGATGGCTCTGATACCTTCCTACCCTGGCTCGATTTCGTCAGCATCCACTACCAACCGCTGGCCAACGACGCCGCCTTGGAGCCCAAGTGGATGAACCGCAAGAGCACGTATGGCCGCGTGAAAGTCTGGGACACCGAGAGCTGGGTGGCCAATTCCGACGAACGCGTGGCGGGGGTCATTGCCTCCATGCGGGCCATGGGCCAGGACCGCACGGCGGGCATTTACGCCGGCAATGTCTTCACTTCCGAAAAACCCCGCCTGGGCGACAAGGAATACGCCGTGGCCCAAGTCTGGGCGCCGGGCGCGGCGATCGCCGCCACGCAGCACTTCCTCGGCCAGCGGGCCTTCAAAGAGATCCTCTTCAAGAACGGCCTGCCGTTTGTCTTTGTCTTCGACGGCCTGGCAAAGAAAATCGGCGGCCAACGGACCGGCCCGATCGATGCCGACGACGGCACGCTTGTGGTCCTGGGCGACCTCAGCGCCAGCTACGACCGCAACCGCGTGCTGTTTCGCTCCGTGGGCTTGGCCAAGGATGCCCGCATGGAACTGGACGACGGCGGCGGAAAGTTCGTGCTCTATGATTTCTACGCCAATCCCTTGCCCTCGCACGGCGGCAAGATCATCGTGCCGCTGAACAGCCTGGGCTATTTCCTGCGCAGCGATGGCAGCCCGGGGTCTTTCGCCGGACTGCTCAAGGCGGTTGCCGCCGCACGGATCTCGGGCGTCGACCCCGTGGAGATCGTGGCCAGCGACATGACGGCCCCGATTTCGGCCCGACCGGCGGTCCGCATCAAGCTGACCAACGTGCTCAATCGCCCCATCGAAGGCAAGCTCGCAGTGAAGATCGAAGGGCTTTCGCTCGATCCGGGCGAGCAGACGGTGACGTTGGCAGCCGCTCAGACGAAGGAATTGTCCGCCAGGGTGATTGGCGGCCAGGCGGCGGCCGACAACAATTACCGGCTCACGGCCGACTTCGATGCCGGCAGCGACGGCGCAGTGAAACACGTGGAACCGGTGCATGCCAACGTCATCGCCAGGCGGACGATCACGGTCGACGGGAACCTCGACGACTGGAAAGGTGTCGTTCCGCAGACCGCTGCCCAGAGTGTGGCCACGAGCATGACCGAGAAGGCCTACCTGCCCTTCAAGGATTTCGGCCGCCAGGGCAGCGGCGTTGTGACCGCCTACCTGGCCTATGACGCCAAGAACTTCTATTTCGCCGCTGCGGTGCCGAAGTTGGACGACATGCCGCGGTTCGAGACCCGCCATGACGATGACTACTTCTATCCCGAGAAATTCCAGAGCCGGGGAAAGGAATTGACCTGGCCGGCGGGCGTTCGCCGCTATTCCTACCGCAAGGATTTCGAGATCCCCTCGGGCAACGGCAAGCACAACGTGCAGATCGCTTTCAACGTGTTGCCGCCGGAGAGGAAGGCCATGCTGCCTTTCCCGGCGGGCACCATGCCGCGGTTCTGTGCCTATCCGGACACCGACTATGAATTTGCCTTGAACAAGGTGGGCGAGGCCTATGGCGGCGGCACGGAGATATTCTGTCTGCTCCGGCCCGGCGCGCCGCGGAAGCACTTCTATCCGCGGCAACCCAAGGCCCCCATCGACGGCGGCCCAGTCAAGGGCGATGCGAAACTCGCGGTCAACGGCAACGTGGTCGAATGCGCGATTCCCTGGACTGAGATCCCGGAGGTCAAGATGCGGCTCGATGCCGGGCAGACGGTGAAGTTCTCATTCCGCGTCAACAACGGCCCCGGCGCCCTGGAATTGGCCGCCGGTCGCAGCGTGTCGAAAGACAACTGCCTGGCCTTCCACAACGACTGGTATACCCACTGGGCCAACGAAGTGGAGTTCGGCTTCGAGAGGTAAGAAACGAAAAACCCAGTGGCCGACCAAGAACGAGGCCAGCGGGGCGCAGATCCTGCTGCTCAAAGCCCAGATCCTTATCCACTCCCGGACCAGCCGTCCGTGTGCTTGCAACCAGCCCCTGGCGGAGGTAGAATCGGGGTTTTGGTGCGGCCTCCCGATTGAGGAGCCAAGTTGTAGTCGGTCGAGGTACGAGACCCACGCGACACAGCTTTCAGCGCGCCCAGAATACGCATGCCCGAGACCGAAGCCGATACCTGTCGCGTCTATGTACTGCCGAAGCTCTACGGCGCCGGCTGGAGCGACGACCAGATCCAAGAGCAGCATTCCTTCACTGACGGCCGGATCGTGCCCACGGCAAAGAGGATCCGGCGGCTAAAACAAAAACGGGCGGATTACCGCCTCCGCTATACCCGCGATTTCCCCATCGCCGTGGTCGAGGCCAAGGCCAGCTACAGGACGGCTGGCGAAGGACTCCAGCAGGCCAAACAGTACGCTGAAATCCTCGACCTCAAGTTCGCCTACGCCACCAACGGCAAGGAGATCATCGAGTTCGACTTCCTCAGCGGCATCGAACGCAAGATCGACGCCTTCCCCTCTCCGGCCGAACTCTGGGCACGACTCCGCCAGTCGCGAAAGCTGCCCGATGAAAAGGCCGCCCAACAGCTTCTGACCCCCTGCCACCACCAGCCGGGCCGGCAGCTTCGCTATTACCAGGAAATCGCCGTCAATCGCGTCATCGAAGCTATTCTCATGGGCACGCCGCGAATCCTGCTGACGATGGCCACCGGCACCGGCAAGACGCTGACCGCCTTTCAGATCTGCTGGAAACTTTGGAACGCCCTCTGGAACCGCACGGGCGAACACCGCCGCCCCAAGATTCTTTACCTGGCCGACCGCAATATCCTCATCGACGATCCCAAGGACAAGACCTTCGCCCCCTTTGGCGATGCCCGCTGGAAGATCACCGGCCGCAAGATCAGCAAGGGCCGGGAAATCTACTTTGCCATCTATCAGGCGATTGCCGAGGACGACAACCGGCCCGGCCTTTACCGCCAGTACCCGCCCGACTTCTTCGACCTGATCATCATCGACGAGTGCCATCGCGGCAGCGCCCGCGACGAAAGCACTTGGCGGGAGATCCTCGAGTACTTCCAGCCCGCCTATCAGCTTGGCTTGACGGCGACCCCCAAGTGCGACACGAACACCAATACCTACGCCTACTTCGGCAACCCGGTCTATACCTACAGCCTGCGGCAGGGGATCGACGACGGCTTCCTGGCCCCCTATCGCGTCCATCGGATCATTACCACCTACGATGCCTCGGGCTGGCGTCCCTCCAAGGGCGAACTGGACCGCTACGGCAAGGAAATCCCGGATGAAGAATACCAGACCAAGGATTTCGAGCGGGCCGTGGCCCTGCTGGCCCGCACCAAGGCCATCGCCCGGAGCATTACCGACTTCCTGAAAAAGACCAACCGCTTGGACAAGACCATCGTCTTTTGCGTGGACCAGGAACACGCCGATTCCATGCGGCGGGAACTGAACAACCTCAACGCTGACCTGGTGCAACAGAACCCCAACTACGTCTGCCGGGTCACTTCCGACGAGGGCGACGTGGGCCTGGGGCACCTGAGCAAGTTTCAGGACGTGGAGACCGACGCCAAGTCGCCGGTGATCCTCACGACCTCGCAATTGCTGACCACGGGCGTCGATGCCCCCACCTGCAAGAACATCGTCCTGGCCCGCGTCGTCAACTCGATGGTCGAGTTCAAGCAGATCATCGGCCGCGGCACCCGGCTCCGCGACGATTACGGCAAGTACTTTTTCAACATCCTCGACTTCACCCAATCCACGCGCCTCTTTGCTGATCCCGCCTTCGACGGCGATCCGGCCCAAATCACCGAACAGGCCATTGACGACGACGGCAACCCCGCGGGCGACGAAACCGAACTTGAGCAGGATGAGCCCGAAGAAGGCGCGGAGGATGATCCGGATATTTTCGGCGATCCGGCTTTGCCCGAGGATGAAGGCGGCCAGAAGCGAGAAAAATTCTATGTCGATGGTGGGCAGGTGGAGATTGCCGCCCACCTGGTTTACGAGTTGGACCCCAACGGCCGGCAGCTTCAGGTGGTCAAATACACGGATTACACCGCCTCGAAGGTGCGTACGCTCTTCCCCAATGCAGCCGAGTTGCGGAAGCAATGGGCCGATCCGGCTTGCCGCAACGAGATCATCGAGTCCTTGGCGGAGCGGGGTATCGAGTTCGACGAACTGGCCGAGGCGGCCAACCAGCCCGAGGCCGACCCCTTCGATCTGCTCTGCCATGTTGCCTTCAACGCGCCCCTCCGCACCCGCCGCGAACGGGCCGACCGCTTGAAGAAGGACCGCAAGGACTTTTTCGACAAGTACGCGCCCGAAGCCAGGAGTATCTTGGAAGAGCTTTTGGAGAAGTACACGCAGCACGGGACGGCACAGTTCGTGATTCCCGAGATTTTGGAAGTCCCTCCGTTGTCCGAGCATGGCAACGTGCTGGAGATCGCGGACAAGTTCGGCGGCGTCGATAAGCTGCGCGCGGCGATTGCCGAATTGCAGACATTGTTGTATGCTGCGGCGTGATTTACCTATTAATGCCCCCGCCGCCCCTGTGGCGGCGGAACGATGTTTGACCACTACCAGCGTGCGCAACCACATCCCGTCCCCACCGACCCCGCGTCGGTGGAGCGTTTCCAGTTTGCGATTAGACTGAATCCTTTAGACCACACTATGCCCAAGAAACAAGCCAAGAAGGCCGACCAACCCCAGACCACGGCCCAGCAACTCGGCTCGCTCATCAAGTCGGCCCGCGACATCATGCGCAAAGACAAGGGCCTCAACGGCGACCTCGACCGCCTGCCGATGCTGACCTGGATCATGTTCTTGAAATTCCTCGACGACCTGGAGCAGGTGGAGGAAACGCGGGCAGCGATCGGCGGCAAGCGCTACCGTACGGCTATCGAACCGCCCTACCGCTGGCGCGACTGGGCCGCCAAAAAGGACGGCATCACCGGCGACGAGCTGATCAAGTTCATCAATAACGACGAGGCCGTGCGACCGGACGGCAGCAAGGGCGCCGGGCTGTTCGCCTACCTGCGGGCCTTGCTGGGACAGAACGGCGACGGCCGCCGTGACGTGATCGCCAACGTCTTCCGCGGCATCCAGAACCGCATGATCTCCGGCTACCTGCTCCGCGACGTGGTGAACCTGATCGACGGCATCCACTTCAACGCGGCCGAAGAGATCCACACCCTGGGCCATCTCTACGAATCGATGCTCCGCGAGATGCGCGACACGGCCGGCGATTCCGGCGAGTTCTACACGCCCCGGCCGGTCGTCCGCTTCATGGTCGAGGTCACCGATCCACGGCTTGGCGAGGTATTGTTAGACCCTGCCTGCGGCACGGGCGGGTTCTTGTCCGAATCCTACGGCCACCTGGAAAAGCAATGCAAGACCGTGCAGGACATGAAGCTCTTGCAGGAGAAGAGCATCTTCGGCGGCGAGGCCAAGCCGCTGCCCTACATGCTGGCGCAGATGAATCTGTTGCTGCACGGGCTGAAGTCGCCGCAGATTGCCTACGGCAACAGCCTCTCCGGAAAATTGACGGAGATCGGCAAGCGCGACCGCGTGGACGTGATCTTGACCAATCCGCCCTTTGGCGGCGAGGAGGAGGCCGGCATCCGCACGAATTTCCCGGCCGACAAGCAGACTTCGGAAACGGCCTTGCTCTTCCTGCAACTCATCATGCGCAAGTTGCGTCGCCCCGGCGACCAACTCCCCTCGCCCGTACTCGGGAGAGGGGCAGGGGGTGAGGGCGCATTGCTCCCTTCGCCTTCCGGGAGAGGGGCCGCCAACTCTCTCCCCTCTCCCACTGGGAGAGGGGCCGGGGGTGAGGGCCTTCTTCCTGGCGGCCGCGCCGCGGTAGTCGTTCCCAACGGCACGCTCTTCGGCGACGGCGTCTGCGCCCGCATCAAGCACGAGCTTCTGACGGAATTCAACTTGCACACGATCGTTCGCCTGCCCAACGGCGTCTTTGCCCCGTACACGTCGATCCCCACGAACCTGCTCTTCTTCGATTGCTCCGGGCCGACCAAGACCATCTGGTACTACGAGCAGCCGTTGCCCGCCGACCGCAAGAATTACACGAAGACCAAGCCCATCCAGTACGAGGAGTTTGCCGACTGCCTGAAATGGTGGGGCAAGCGGAAGGAGAACGGTCGGGCCTGGAAGGTCAAGGCGTCGGACGTCATCAAGCTGGACGCTGACGGGAACCTGTTGTCGGTAAATCTCGACATCAAGAACCCCAGTGCCGAAGAGGCCCTGGAGCATTTGCCGCCCGAACAATTGGTCGAGAGCATCCTGGCCAAAGAGAAGCGGATCATCGAAATCATGGGCGAGATCAAGAAGGTTCTGGCGGGGGCAGGAAGATGAGCAAGCAGGAAGGAACAGAAGTTGTCTTGGTGGATCAAATCGAGCCGTGTATCCTTCTGATCCGCGGACAACGCGTGATGCTCGACGCCGATTTGGCCAACCTTTACGGGACGACCACGAAGGTGCTCAACCAGGCCGTAAAACGAAATCCGGAACGGTTCCCCGGCGACTTCCGATTTCCCTTGACCGAGGCCGAGAAGCAGGAGGTGGTCACAAATTGTGACCACCTCGCGCGGCTGTCCGTGCAACGATCCGGCGGATTGAGGCTCTGTTGCAAGAGGCTCTGTTGCAATCGGATCGGCTGTCCGACATAAGTGAGCTTGACCGCCAAGACCTGGCTCGAAGTTACAGCCTGGCATACACCCAACGAATGGGCAAGATATTCAATTGGTGTCACCAAGTGATGTGGGATTACCTGGAGGCGATTGGAGACCGAGATGCTCAGCGCGAGCTATTTATGCACAGCTCGTTCTTGTGGCGATTAAGTGGCGACTCGGACAACGAATTGCGGTATGCACGACTTCTAAGTCAGGCGGAGCGTTGGGATTCGAGCGTGAAAGTAGGGCCTGTGGCAGCGTTGCTCCGATATTGCCTAGCAAGAGTTAAGGCACTTGCGGGAGTCTAGTAATCGCCGTTGATAAAACTCGTCCCAGTCACCGGCGGCTTGTTTGCACCGGTTACAGCCCGGCAAAAGCGGACGTGGAATCTCCTCACGGGTCGAAACGGACACGCAGTTTCTAGTAGTGACAGAGAAGACGGCGTTTTGGTAAACTCGAGTCATGCCAAGAAGAGCGGGGTCGAAACTGGGGGGGTCGAAACTGGGGCGCAGCTAGTTACTTTCGCCGTCAATACTAGCTGCGTCCCAGTTTCGACCTCGGTTTCGACCTGAGCCGTTACGGCGATTCCGGTGGATGTTCACTGGTAGTCTTGGGCTCGTAGCCTTCGGGCAGATGTTGCGCAAGATCCATCCGCTCGTGCAGCACGCGTCCAATTTCGACCCGTCCATCGTCGCACGTTCGATAGAGCAGGAAGTGCCGCGGTTGACGGACTCGATCGCTGGCCGGCTCCACTCGGTTTCGGCTGTGCCAAAGATGATAGGTCCTGGCAGCGGGAGCGATCTCAGTGCGGGTATGGCTGCCGACGCGATCGGGATTATCGACTACATCGAGAATGGCTTGAACCAGCAGCGCCTCGTAGCGCAACCGCGCTTCCGGGCCGAACCGCTCGTGAGTCCAAGCGAGAATCGACTCGATATCGTCCTGGGCAACGGGAGAGATGAGTGAGCGAGGCATAGTGTCAGGCGCCGATCGTGCCACGCGCAACCTTATCCGCCGCACGCCGACCGATCTGCCCAATCAACTCGGCAAGCTGTTGGCGGTCATCGATCGGAGTCCCTTGTCCTCGATCCAGTTCGTTGAATGCCTCGGACGCCAGGGCGCGGAGAGCCGTCAATTTCTCCTCGTCCTCCCGCGCCTGCTGTTCCAGCAAACGGAGGCCTGCCCGCATGACCTCGCTGGCGTTGGAGAACCGCCCAGACGTGACCAGGGTGTCCACGTATTGGTCGTAATAATCGGTCAGGTTCACATTCCGAGTGGGCATCGCGAATTCCTTTATTTTGCCTCTCTCCCAAGCTTACACTGACTGGCAAAAATTGCCAATAGCTATACTGGGGGGTGCAGGCGTCAGGGTCACACCTTAAGAGTTAAGTTTCAGCGGCCATCGGGGCCGGGCTGACATCCCAAAGCCGGCGTCGACATCGGGACCTGACCTTAGCCGCTAACTACCCCACGGAGCTTCGCCGGGATACTTCCTTGCCGGATTCGGGTTGGACTGGTGGACAAGTAAATTGGGCGAGAGGAGCGAGGAGCAGCCGTCAGAGCGATTTCCAAGTCCAACGGCCGCCAGCCAGGACCACGATCATGGGTACATGGTGCCCGCATGGTACCCGGCATGGCGTCAAGATCGAGGCGATGTGACGACCCAGTCTGGCGCGGAAATCCGAAATTCGAAGCACGAAATACGAAACAAATCGGAAATCCAAAGGCGGAAAAATCCAAAACTGCCGCCCGCTGCTATTGCTCGGCATTGCCTAGAGCCTTTCCCGGGGGCCGCGCGCGATAATTGCGACCACCCGAGCTTCGCTGTAGGGAACCCACTCCGTGGCGTTCCCGGGAGCTTCCAATCTCCGGACCAGCGTTGTCGTGGACTGGTACAAGGTCAGCACCGACGACTTCGCGCGGAACAAGGGGTTGTCGCTCTTGACGCACTACTACGGAGGCTCGCCGCCGCGCGCGGTGATGGCCTTGGTCCCGGGGCGCAACTGGTGCGAGTGGAGGTTCGATAAAGTGCCGCCCGGGTTCTGGAAGGTGGCCGAGAACCGGCAGCGCTACTTGCGCTGGCTGGGGAAGGAGTTGGGGTTCCGCCAGCCGCGAGACTGGTACCGCCTCCAAGCAGCGGATATTTATCGCCGTTACGGCGGCAGTTTGCTCGATGATTACTCTTCGTTCTATGATCTGATGCGCGAGTTCCTGCCCGAACTCGACTGGGACCCACTGGCGAAGGCCGTGGATTCCAAACGTATGGTTGTAGCGGAAACACCGCAACGGCAAGGGTTGCGGCGAAATTCCACGCCGCGCGCAAATGGTGGCGAGATGCGTTGCGTATAGTAGGGTATAAAGCGCGCTGAAGAAGATTCAGGCTACGCCTGAATACTCGGCGCGTGAATTTGTTCTTTGACAATTTAACCAGCCCCCGGCGTAGCGAACCGGGGGGCCATACATTACGCGCGGCGCCGACCTGCCCAAGTCGGCGTCCGCGCCGGCGGCTGCGCGGAAATGGTGGCGCGTGGGTCTCGTACCTCGACCCGCCCTACGCCCGCGGCACGGTCGCGAACGGCCGCGCTTGCCGTGACGATAATTAATTATTTTTATGACTCTGCACTTAAATATCTCTAGCAAAGCGCCGTGTGCCCTACTCCCATATACTGTACGCATGAACACATTTGGCACAAAATAGCACAAAGTAGCACAAAGTAGCACAAAATGGCACAGAAATGACACAAAGTGGCACAGAAATGGATACGGCCTTTGGCTATGGCAAGACTATCGTTAGGATGTCAAGCGTTTTTTTCCCCGCAGTTTTCTCCGTGTGAGCAATACCTTTAGCGGAAGCCGAGTACACTCGTGGACGTAAAAAATCGCGGCAAAAACTCCACGAGGCCCCTTTTCTCGATGTGGCCAGGTCACTGCCTAACCCGAAACGACGGGTCAGTCGCGGCAGCCAAGACGGGAGAAATGCCGTTGGAAGCACTTTTTTCTGACTCCTCTTTGCCGCCCGCCAAGCAACGATCCGATCCGGACCTATTCTTGTTCTTCCGCCGCTCCACGCTCAGTCGCGTCCATTCCCTCGGGAATGAAGCGGTAACCGGCGTCGCGAATCGTGAGAAAGTGCCGCGGCTGGGCCGGGTCCGGCTCGAAAATCTTCCGCAGCCGGCGGATGAACTGGTCGGGAGCACGGGTGTTGATGTTCCCGGCCATGCCCCAGACATTCTCCATCAGTTCGCGGCGGGGAATCACACGGCCTTGGTTCTCGATAAAGTAGCGCAGCAGAGTCAGCTCAAGTTGGGTCATCCTGATCGACTCGCCGTTGACCAGCACCTCAAAGGTCCTGAAGTTGATCTTGGCGCCGGCAAACTCGAACTGCTCGACGCGGTCGGACTGCGGGGCCGTGCGGTCCTTGCCGCGCCGCGGCGAAAAAGCGAGCAGGTTTCTTACACGACTGATGAACTCGTCCAGCTCGAAAGGCTTGCTCATGTACTGGTTCGCCCCCACGTCGAATCCCCGCGTGCGGTCTTCGGCCAACGTGCGGGCGCTCAGAATGAGCACCGGCATCTCCCGGTCGATCGCCCGCAACGATTCGCAGACGGCATAACCGCTCATGCCGGGCAGCATCAGATCGAGCACCACCAGGTCGATGTTGGAACTCGATTCGGTCAACAACTTGACCGCCGCCCGGCCGTCCCCGCAAACGGTCACGTCGTACCCCTCTTCGACGAGGTTGTACTTGATCCCCATTGCCAGGTGTTCTTCGTCCTCGACCACCAGAATGTGCTCTTTGTTCGCCATAAAGGACAGTTTAGAACTTATTTCGAAAACCGCAACTGGCCCAACGGGGGGATTGATATTATGGAGGGGATTGATATTATGGAGCGATTGCGTAATATTTCTCGTTTGGGTTGTGTTTTTCCGGATCGGGTTTCCCGGTCCACCCCCCGGCTACTATTGATAGTGAGGAGATCGCGATGAGATTTGTGGGTTTATCGTCAGCGCTGGCAATGGTCCTCGGCGTGTCGCTGGGTGGAGTTGCCTTGGGTGGTGATTGTGGATGTACCGCCTCCGTAGCGGCGGCTGCGGCGCCTTGCGGCCCGCAGTTCGTGACGCAAAAAGTCTGTGTTCCGACCCTGTGTACGGAGGAGCGGACATGTACGGAGACGGTGTGTGTTCCGGAGACCCGCACGCGCACGGTTACCTGTTGCGAAATGGTTCCTGTTTCCAAAACAGTTCCATGCACGGTTACGGTCATGGTCCCCGAGGTGCGGAAGCGGATGGAGACCTACTGTGTAGCGTTGCCCATGCAGAGGCAAGTCAGCGAGAACTACCAGGTCCAGGTGCCGACCTACCGGACGGTGCAAAGCAGCTACACGGTCTGCGTTCCCATTTGGACCGAGCAGACGCAGCAATGCACCGTTTGGGTGCCTTCCTGCGAAACCCGCCAGGGCATGCGCTGCGAAACGCGCTGCGTGCCGGTCACGCAGACGCAGACGCGCTGCGTCGACAAGGGACATTGGGAAGATCGGCCCGTTTCGAGTTGCGGTTGTTGCAATCCTTGCCAGGCCTGCCAGACGGTGCGCTGCTGGGTGCCAAACTGGGTGAACGAGCCGGTGCAAGTGACGGTCAACAAGCTGGAGACGGTGCAGGTGCCCTGCACCTATCAGGTCCAGGTCTGCAAACCGCAGACTCAGACGCACACGGTCCATGTCTGTCACTATGAGAGCCAGGTGCGGACCTGTTCGCACCAGGTCTGCGACTACCATTGCGAGATGCGGACCCGCACGTTCACGGTCACCGAGTGCAAGTTGGAGGAGCGGAGCCGCGAGGTCTCGTACGTGGTTTGCCTGCCCAGGACCGAGACCCACTATCAGCAGGTCGTCGAGTGCGTTGCGCACCAGGTGGAGCGGACGGTGCCTTACACCGTGCTGGTGCCGCACACAGTGGAGAAGAAAGTGCAGGTCCAGGTTTGCCGGATGGTGGAGAAGACCATTGAGGTGCCCGTCTGCCAGCCCTGTTGCACTCCCTGCTGCCGGCGGTCTCGCTGTTGCGGCGGCTGAGATCTGCCTGACGGCGAGACAAAACGTACTGTCCGGCGCGGGATCCGCGCCCGACAGGGCGTTGCAGGGGAGAGGCGATTGGAGGAAAAAGTGCCGAAAGGCGTCTTCCGACCGAAACGCCGACCGAAGCGCTTGACTTTGCGTGTCCGTTCCAATACACTCGCGTTATTCATTTGGCCGTCCGTCCTTTTGAAAGCGCTCAGTCCATGTTGCGTAAGGGGCTCGTTGTATGGGGACCTTCCCCGTCTTGCCGCCACGCGCCGCTTTGGTACACTGATTTGTAGCGTAATCGCGATTAGCCTCTTCGGCCCCTTCAGGATCATTCCAAGGGTCGAAGTACTTTGTTTCCCGCCCGATCCTACAAACCCATTGCCCACTAGGATGGTGGTACCGCGGAGAATTCAGCCGCGGCTAAAGTCAATGACCATGCGTTTTCCCCGAGAAAGACGTATGTGCGCCCGTAGCTCAATTGGATAGAGCATCGGTCTTCGGAACCGAGGGTTGGGGGTTCGAGTCCCTCCGGGCGTACTTTAGACATACGACTTAGTGGTTGAAGCCCACAAAGAAGCTGAAGATTTGCGTCTGGTCGCCGCTTTGCTGGACAATGGGGAAGGCAAAGTCCAAGGCGATCGGGGCCGGTCCCATCATGGGGATCGAGATTCTCAGGCCGAAACCGGGGGCCACGCGGACCTTGTCGACCCAATCCGTGATTCTCGGCTCGACAGTCCCGGCATCCATGAACACTACGCCCTTGAGCATGTCGTCGGCCGTAATCGGGAACAAGTACTGCGTTGAGGCCAGCATCTGGAAGTCGCCGCCCACACCCATGTTGTAAACGGGGTCGCGGGGTGTCACGCCGCGGAAAGCAAAGCCGCGGATCGTCGAGAAACCACCGTCGTAGTAGCGCTCGAAAATCGGCGTGTCATCACCCGAGTAACCGGCCTTGAGCGTAAAGCTCAGCACGTGCTTGCCCGATCGGTCGGCACGCTCGAAGATGCGGAAGAACTGACTGAACTCAACCGAGGCCCTGGCGTATTGGAAGCTGCCCACGGTCTCTTCGAGCGTGGCCGAGAGCAAGTGTCCTTCCGTGGCCATGAAAGGATTGTCGCGGGTGTTGTGCGACAACGACAAGGAGGTCGTGTAAAGCTGGTTGCGCCCCACGCATTCCTCCAGATCGGGCACCGGATAAGCCGGATTCTTGATGTTCACGTCCTGGCCCTGAAAACGGATGCTGCCGGTCAAGTCATGCGTGAATTGGTATCCGAAGCTGACACTGCCGCCGGCGCGGCTTTCCGTCCATTCCGGGTAGATCCGCTGGTAGAAAAACCCGCTCGTGCCGAAACTCACCGGCCGATCCATGAAATACGGGTTCTCGAAACTGATCATGTAGCGCTGGACCTGCGTGCCGGGCACCAGTTCCAAGCGGAATCGCTCGCCGGCTCCGCGGAAGGCCTTGCCTTCCATGATGTCTTCCCAACTTGTGGGAACTTTGGTCCAGTCGAAGTTCTGCTCATCCAACGTGATGTTGCCCACCAAGCCCGCGTCGGAGTTCACGCCCACGCCGAACATCAGCCGGCCCGTCTGCGTTTCTTCCGGGCCGATGAAAAGCGTCAGATTGCGCAGTGGATCGGTATCGGGCGTGGGAACCATCGTGGCTTCCGGGTTATTGAAGATGTCACCGCCGGCGGCAAGCTGGGCCACGGGCCTGCTGGGGGCTGGTCCAGAGGCCGTGAAACCACCCTGCGTGTCATAACCCGAACCGCCCATGACGCCTGCAGCGGAAGGTGGGGGCGACGATGGGTACGGATTCGCGGGATTGGCGGCGGGGGCACCGTAGTTCGGCGCGACATTATAAGCCGGGTTGGGCGCGTCGGCTGAAGGCGGCGCTGCCGGTGCGGCATAAGGTGCGGCATAAGGTGCCGCAGACGCCGCGGGCGGCGGGTTGTAATACGTGACGCCGCCCGCTTGCGGTTGTGGCGCGACGTAGTTTTGCGGCGACTGCCCTGCATAAGAAGCGTTGTTGTCGGATGCGGCCGGCCAACTCTGTCCCTGCGGTGGTTGGCTCCAATGACCCGCGTCGGTACCGTAGTTGTTGGATGCGGCCGGCCAACTCTGTCCCTGCGACGGTTGGCTCCAGCCGTCGCCCGGATAAAACGCTTGCATCACAGCCGGACGCGAGACGGGTTGCACGACCGGGCCGCTATAGGCCGGCGCTTGCTGGGCCTGATTCACATAGACTGCGGCTTGCGGCGGCGGAACAAAGCGAACGAACGTCTGCGGACCTTGCGGCGGCAAGGGATATGCCTGTCCCGTGAAAACTTCCGTGGCACAGGCCGACGACTTGAAGGTCTGACCTTGGAACACGGGCCGCATGTACGCGGCCGGCCGATAGCCGGCCGGCGGATAATAAGTATTCTCGGGCGAAGCCGTTTCCGAGGCCTGCGGTTCCACGCTGAGATCGACGTCCAGATAGCCTTCGTCCGGCGGCAGGGGGGCCTCGCCGCCCGGCACGCGGTAGTAGGTCGTTCGCCGTTGGCCGGCGGTCGCCGTGTCCTTGTCGTCCGACTCCGGCGGGTTGTAAACGATCTTCGGCTCGATGTTCTTCTGTGGTTCGACCTTGTAAAGCTGCGCGGCCTTCAAACGCCGCTCGCTATTGCGGAACTCACGGGTATCGACGATGTCGCCCGGCTTGAACGACAGGCGATTGAGCACCGTGGTGATCTGCGTGTGCGGATTCTCGCCCTTGATCTCGATATTGATGCGGCCGACCCGATAGCGGGAGCCTTCCTCGACATTGTACACGATGTCAAGCTTGCCCGGTTCTTCGAGGAAGCGGTTGTCGGCCTCGATCTTGGCAAACACGTAGCCGTGGCCGCCGTACTCGTCGCGGAGCTTCTGCAAATCGAGGTTTTGCTGGTTCTGGTCGAAGAATTGGCCGCTGAGCAGTTTCAGTTTTTCGGCCAGAACCGGATTGTTTATCTTCTTGTTACCCAGGAACGAGACGTTGCGGACGGAGTAGCGCGGTCCCTCGTTGATGACGAAGTTGATGGTAATCCAGTCCTGCTTTTCATTCGGTATCAACTCGCGGCTGACGACGGCATGGAAGAAACCCCAACTACGGTAATAGGCGGTCAGCTTGGCTACGTCCTCGTCGATTTGCTTGCGGTCGAGCTCGCCAGCAAACAGGTAGAACCAGGGCGGGTGGGAATCGATAAGCGTTTTCAAGCGAGCTGACGAAGCGAAGTGGTTGCCTTCGAAGTTTACCCAAAAGACACTTTGTTGCGGACCTTCGTCGACGACGAAAATGGCCCTCAGGTCGCCCGCCTTGTCGCCCTCCAGGATGGTGACGCGGGCCTTACTGTAGCCTTTCTTCTGGTAGTAGTCCAGGATTTTGCGGCGGCCGTTTTCCACGGCGAAGGGATCGGCGGCATCGCCCACCTTGAGTTCGGCCTCTTTCTTGAGGACCGAGGTCAGGTATTTGTCGTTGCCGACAATGATGACCTCCCGCAGCAGTGGCCGCTCCGCCACCTGGAACGTGACGATAACGCCGCCTTGCACCGGCTGCTTGAAGGTCCGCACGGCGGCAAAGGTGCCCAGCTTGTAGAGATCGCGCACGTCCTGTTGGACTTGTTCCTCAAGATAGGGCCGTCCGGCACGGGTGCGAATCTTGGTCAAAATCTTCGCCAGGGTCACCGTATGATTGCCTTCCACGCGAACTTGGACCACGATTTCTTCCAGCGGCAGGGTAGGCGCCCGGGTGGCCGGCATGGGGCCAAACGGCGGCGCGGCCGGCAAACCATTCGGCCCTGTCGACGGCACGGCCGGCGGACCGTAAGGCGATGTCGATGGCACGGCCGGCGGACCGTAAGACTGTACCGGCGTGACCGGTGGACCATAGGGCATTGCCTGCGGCGCGACCGACGAACCGTAGGGAGACATCTGGGGCGCCAATCCGGGTGTAGGAATATTAGGGCCAGCCGGGGACATCGGTCGCACGTCGGGCCCAAGCATGGGACCTTCCGGCAAGGGCTGCCCGAAACCGACAGACCACCATGCTGACCCTATTAGCACAAACAGTGCGCATAGTGCCAGACGACGGCATCTGCCTGCTCTGATTGGCGGTTCAGCCATGTAGGCCCTTTCCCGCAGAGCACACGCCGCAGTTGCGAACATCCGACGACAACGGCAGTGGCCCATTCGGTAGTGGTAGCGGTTGCTAGAAGAGACGCGCAGACATTCTTTGATGAGACAAATATACGGACGGCGAAAAATACCCAAACCGTCGCCCCCAATCAAGGCGAATTGCTAGGAAAAACGCCTAATTATTTGGAGTTTATTACAGAAGGGAGGAAGACTAGGCAGTCTTCATAAGACCGAGAAGTAATCCATTGCGGCTGAATCGAGGGCCTCGACCGTCAGTCGGGCCGGTTGATCCAGGCAGTCGTAGTAGACTTTGACCTGCCGGAGCAGATCGCGCGGGTGGCAGAATCTCATCGGCCGCCCGGTTTGTCGATAGTACTTTTGGATTAGGTAATCCAGCGGTTGTCGGTAAGGTTCGATTTCCATCGACGCGGCCAGATTCAGAAACAGGTCGCGGAATTGCTCTTCGCTGGGGTCGCTGACGTCGATCTTGTAGGGAATGCGCCGTAGGAACGCCTCGTCGACTAGGTCGCGCGGCTCGATATTCGTGGAAAAGACAATGAACTGGTCGAATGGCACCTGGATCTTCCGACCACTGCTGAGATTGAGGAAATCGTAGCGTTTTTCCAGCGGCACGATCCAACGATTGAGCAACGCCGCCGGGGCGACTTGCTGCCGGCCAAAGTCGTCGATAACCAGCGTGCCGCAGTTGCTTTTCAGTTGCAACGGCGATTCGGCGACACCCGTCCGCGGATCGGCCGTAATCTCCAGGTTCTCCAGCAGCAGTTCTCCGCCCACGACGATCGTGGGACGACGGATGCGGACCCAGCGATGATCGATCTTCTCGTCGTCGATGCCCTGCCCCTTGGGAACCGGCAACTCTTGGTGACAACTTGGGTCGAAGACGCGCATGACCTCACCCCAAGCGCTGATCGCTCGAGGTATCCAGATACTCTCTCCATAAGCCCGCGTGACACGCTCGGCGATGCTCGTCTTGCCGTTGCCGGGCGGACCGTACAGGAACAATCCCTTGCCGGAAATAATGGCCCGTCCCAAGCGGGCAAAGATGTCTTCGCTAAGTATCAGGTCGGCAAACGCGCGGCGGAGGTCGTCTACACCAGGTTGACGGTTCTGCAACGACTGTGCCGCAACACTGGCGGCGTAATCTTCCAGACAGACCGGAGCCGTACCGAAGTACCCCGAGGATTGGGCAAACTTCCGGCCGCGCTGCGAGCCGGACTCGGTCAATTCGTAAACGTAATCTCCCAGATGGTCGGCGGCCTTGAAAACGATCAGGCGGTCCGTTTTCATGGCGTGGAGCAACTTCTCGCAGATACAGAACGAGATGCCGATCTCTTCCGCAAGTTCCCGGCCACTGGCGTCCTGGCGATTCAATAGGTGCTTGAGGACCAGCGACTCGACTTCCGCCTCGGCAACGCGCAGAGCGGAGAACTCGCTGGGGGCCAACGGCACGAATCCACTGTCGCCGCGAACCGGGTCCGACGCAGATTCATGGACGGCGTCATTCGGCGCCGCGCCAGGCGGGATGAAGGGAAGGTCGTCGCTCACTGGCAACCCGCCTTCGGCGGGAATTGCCGAGTGGAAAGATGCGGCCGACGGATCGCTTCCCCAATTGTTGAGGACTTCGCCTTCCCCGGCATCGACCTGCAAGATGGCCGCCAATTGCGCGCGAAGATTCTGGCGGCGCAGATCGTTTTCGGGGGGAGCAGGCTCGTATTGCATGGCTCGAATCCGTTGATACTACGAAAATGTAGGTCAACAAACTTGCGCACACAAGGAGAATCTGCCCCCAAAGTATGAGATCACTCTTTGCGAATGAACTGCTGATAGTCGATCCGCAATTTCTTGATCTTGTATCTGACCATCCGTGGGGTAATCCCAAGTCGTCGAGCGGCAGCGTTAATGCTCCCGTGGCAAGACTTTAGAGCGTCCACAATCATGTCCTTTTCCAAAACGGCTACGCGGTGTCGCAAGGAATCGACTTGGGTGCTGTCGTCAGCGTCGGGCATTTGCAATGTTGGCGGCAGATTGTGGCCATGAATTACGGAGTCTCGGCTGAGCAAAACCGCATATTCGATACAGTTCTCCAACTCGCGGACGTTCCCTGGCCAGTGATAGGCCGCCATCATGTTGATGGCTTGCGTGCTGATCCGCCGCACGTCTTTCCCCAGTCTCTGCGCATACTTGGCGACGAAATGATCGGCCAAAAGAAGGATGTCGTCTTTCCGCTCTCGCAGTGGCGGCAGGATGATGGGAAATACGTTGACTCGATAATAAAGATCCTGACGGAACAAACCGGCCTCAACGGCGTTTTCCAGGTCTCGATTCGTGGCGGCAACGATGCGAACGTTGGCCTTGTTCGTGCGGTTACTGCCTACCCGCTCGTACTCCCGCTCCTGGAGCACGCGAAGCAACTTGACCTGGATCGCGGGCGAGAAGTCGCCAATCTCGTCCAGGAACAGCGTCCCGCCTTCAGCCTCCTCGATACGACCGACGCGGCTAAAAAGTGCCCCCGTGAAAGCCCCCTTTTCGTGCCCGAATAGTTCGCTCTCCAAGAGGCCTTCGCTGAGCGCCGCGCAGTTGACTTTCACAAAGGGCTTCTGCGCCCGCAGGCTGTTGTAGTGGACGGCCGAGGCCACCAACTCCTTGCCGGTTCCCGATTCGCCGCGGATAAGCACTGTCGTACTGGTCGAGGCCACCTGGTGGATCCGCAGATACACTTCGCGCATGCGGTGCGAATTGCCGATGATGTTTTCCGGCCGAAATCGCTCTTTGAGGGCGTCGCGGAGCCGCAGATTTTCCGACTCCAGCGTCTGCCGCTGCAATTCCTCCACGCGGCGAGACTTGACGTCATAGGAGACCATGCTGGCTACAATTTCCAGAAACCCGCAGCGCTCCTGGAGTTGCTCCGTATCGTCCACGGCCACGTCGGCCGACAACGTTCCCACAACCTCGCTACCCAAGACGATGGGAACGCATAGAAAGGCCATGTCGGCATCGGTCTCCGGTTGCCGCTGGTAGAGTCGGTTCGTAAACCGCGGCTCGTCAAAGACTTGAGGCACGATGGCCGGCTGCCCGGTCTGGACAACTTGGCCGATGATTCCCTCGCCAAAACGATAACGATATTGCCCTTGCGTATGCCCCGGTATGCCGGGCGCAGCGGCAATGATCAACTCGCTTCCGTCGGGTGAAAGCAACATTACCGTTCCGCGGATCAACGCCAATCGGTCTTCCAGCAGTTTCAGCACTTCCGTGAGCATCTGCCGTTGGCCGTGTTGCGTCGCCAAGAGTCGCGCGATCTCGGCTAGGACCCGAAGGCCCTCCCCGTGTGAGTGGGTTACTATCAATTGATCTGGGGCTATAGCCATCGTAGCGATTGCCCGTTTTCCTTAGTGCAGTTGGTGAGGATATCCCGTAGCCTCCTGTGTAGCAAAAACTGCGCCCTCTTTGCCGCCCGGGAAGGCTATTTTTCAAAGCGGCGACCAGGAAGAGCTGGCCAAAAGGCCGGCAAACAACCTGGTTTGCCAATTTTTTGCCACACTCTTCGGGAAAATCAAGGCTTTATTTGTAGCTGGCCGGAAGAAGAAGTGGCGGATCACCAGGAAGTAACCCGAGCGAGCATGTGCCGGACAAATCGGGAATTGCCGCTTGTTACCGCGATCGATGCACAAAAGCGATGCAGATAATGCTTGCCTCACAAGCACTTGCTGCGATTGGCTCGGCCCTGCGACGGAAAGGTGGTGATTTCCACGTCGCCAAGACCGGTTTGATGGCCGGCGAACAATTGTCGGCGAACCGTCCCAAGAACTTAAGTGTCCACCATACTGCGATTGATGAGAATTCCACGCGGCCGGCATTCCCGCACGGACAGGCAAAAATGGTCTTGTGTCAACTCATTGCGCTGCAATAACTTGCGAACCACTCCCAAAAAACGCCAGACAGCCACAAAATATTCAGTTCAGGGCTTGATTTTTGAAAGCTGCTTTTGTCTAAAATGGAGAAGTCTGGCGGTGCGGCGCCTGGCAGGAATGAAGCACGCGGCCGGACTGGGGCCGTGGCGTAGTAGTTTGTGACCGTATTTTTTCACCAAGGAATTCGTCCATAACCTAGAGAAACATATTCGAGTGAAATGCAGCGTCTTTGCCAATCAGGGATGCCAGGAATGCATTTGACGTAACGGCGGTAAAGAACAATGAATAACTCCAACACAGCAAGATTTGCGCGGCGAGAAACATCAACCACTGGTACTGAGCGGTCTCGCGGGCAGGCCTCGGCCAATCCCTGCCACGACCAGCGAAAAGGTTCCGTTTCTGAATCGCGGCGAAGCGCCTGCAACCGTTGGTCGGATAGCGGAAATCATTCGCGCCATGCGCATGCCGTTTTGACGGAGGAAGACCGCACCCACGATGAAGCGGTGCGAGAAGAAATCTTCCAGCGGCGCAGCAACGGCGAGACATTGGCACAGTTGGCCCAGCGCTTTCACTCGAACCGGGGACGGATATCTCGCGTTTTCGCGCAGCAACTCCTGAAACAGGTCCAGCAACTGGAATTGGACTACATTCCCAACGAACGTTTTGGCCGCACTTCCGCCGCGCACGAACGCCTGATCTTGAGCCCAATGCCCGAGAATCACCAGCCGGTCAAGCGGGTTCCGCGGCCAACCGGCTTGCCTCCGTACCTGGCAAGCATGTATGAGACTCCCTTGTTGACGCGAGAGCAGGAACAGCACCTGTTCCGCAAAATGAATTACCTGAAGCACAAGGCGAGCGAGTTGCGGAACCGCGTGGACCTTCGCCGGCCCAGCTTGACAATGATGGAATTGATCGAGAGGTACGCAAAAGACGCGGCCGCGATCAAGAACGACATTGTACGGGCCAACCTGCGACTGGTCGTGTCCATTGCCAAGCGCTATGCCAGCGGCCCGGGGCACCTTTTCGAGTTGATCAGCGATGGCAACATGTCGTTGATTCGGGCAGCGGAAAAGTTCGATTTTGCCCGCGGCTTTCGCTTCAGCACTTATGCCACCTGGGCCATCATCAAGAATTTTGCCCGCACGATCCCCTCGGAACTACGGCAGCAGGCCCGCTTCCGTACCGGCGGCGACGAGCGATTGTTGGGGATCGAGGACATCCGTCCCGATTCGGCCCGGCGCGAGTCGGCCCAGTCGGAGCGGAAGATGGAAGTTTCGCGAATCCTCGATCATCTCGACGAGCGCGAGCGGCAGATCATCCAGCATCGTTTCGGCTTGGACCGCACGCAAAACGCCATGACCTTGAAAGAAGTGGGCCGCGTGATGGGCGTGACCAAGGAACGGATTCGCCAGCTCGAAGCCCGGGCCATGGCGAAGCTCCGCGATGCCGTGGGCGAAGAACGCGTCGAGGCACCGGAAAGCGAGGATTAAGCCAAGTCGCGGTCTTCGAACAGCAGCAGGGCAGCCAACATCGCCAGGGAACTATAGACCAGGCAATAAACGGCAGCCAGACCGAGATAGACTAAGGGCACACTCTCTCCCGTGGCAATTGGTCCATAGATGTTGAAGTGGTCCAACACCGGCAAGATGGCTGCCAGGAGATTGGCGAGGAAGGCGACGATGGCGATCTGCCCCATGGCCGACTTGGCAAGCATGGGCACAAGATGCCCCAGAACGTAAATCGAAAGGCAGATCACCAGGTTCGGCAACATTCCCAAACGCGTGGAAATGGCCACGCTGATGGAGACCATCACGGTAGTTTCCAGGAAGGCCAGGAGCAGGCCGGGAGCGATCCGCTGGACCTCATCCAGGCACTGCTGCGAATTCGGCTCCGGCTGGGAAGTTTCGCGGGCGTCGTACGACACCTTGTAGGATACGCTGGCCAAGAAGAAGGCCCCTAGGACGATGAACAGCATCGCCACCGGCCCGAGGATGCCGAGGAATTTTCCCAATACAAAATCGCGGCGGCTGATCGGTTTGCAAAGCACGGTAAGTGCCGTTCGGCCTTCGATTTCGTCGGCCAAGGAAACGCTTGCCGTCCAGAGAGCCAGAACGATCGACAGCAACATCACCAGCGTCAGGCCGTTTTCTTCCACCACCTTGGTGTCCTCGCCAAACGTGAAGTAGGGCAGGAAAAGGGAAAGGACCAACAGAGCAACCCCACCGAAGAGGAGGATATAGAAAAGCGGTTGCAGTATGGCCTCTTTACCTGTGGTCCAGGCGATGGCGGCAACCTTGGGAAATACGGCCCGCAACAAGGCAAACAACACGCCGAGAACCGTGGCGGCGGCGATAGCGCCCCAACCGATTTGCCAAAACGGTTTGACCCATGCGGGCGCATTGACGAAATCGAAAAATGCGAGGGGCAGCGAGATGCCTGACATGATTATTGCTTCCTATCAAAACCGCACATCGAAACCTGAAAAACCTCCGGTTGCCCGCGACGAAGTTTCCTGCACATCGCGAATGTAGTGGCCCATCTCGCTTTGGATCTCGCCAAGCAACCCGCGAATCTCCTCCGGCCGACCTTCAACCACCAGTTGGACGCGGCCGTCGGAGAGATTCTTGACGTATCCGGTGACCGCGAACCCGCGGGCGATGGAGCGGGCCGTATAGCGGAATCCGACGCCTTGAACCCTTCCCGAGTAGCAAACCTCGCGCCGCTGGGCCTCCTCTTGCCGTTCCATCTGCGGTTTCTCCAAAGCTCTAGTATAATGCCTGCCCGCCCAACCGGCCAGCGGCGGCACAACAGGAGGCTATCCACATGTTTCCGCAACACGTCCCCTCCCAGAAGGAGAGGGGAGACCTCTCGGACAGCCTCTGCGCTGGCAAATCTCTCTTGACGCCCGGGAGCCCATTTCGTACTGTGTGCCCTACTATGTCCGGAAAAATATTTTTATTATTGGGCGTTATCTTGGCTGCGGCCTGCGTAGCAAAAGGGGCTGAATTACCGCCCCACCCATCAGGCGACGGGTCAGGCGTCTTATTGCTGCGCAACGGAAATATTCTCCAGGGACACATCGAGCATAATGGTGATTATTACACCGTGACATCACCCGGTGAAGAGACACAAGTCCGCGTGGCCAGCGTTGAATTCCTTTGCCATGACTTGCGCGACGGTTATCGGCAAAAGAAAGCGGCCATACAAGCCAACGATATCGAACAACACGTGCAACTCTGCCTGTGGTGCGAGCGGCATGGCCTGTTGGATTGTGCCGGCGAGGAGTTGACGGCGGCCGAGGCACTTGACCGGCAGCACCCGATGATCTCCGTGTTGCGACGCCGTTTGAAAGTTGAAACACAACAAAAAACGGAACCCCGCCGCCTGCCGCAAAATACTCCTGCGGTACCCAGCGACCCGCAACTCGATCAAATGACCCGCGACATGCCGGCGGGCACCGTCGAGTCGTTCGTGCAGGTTGTCGAGCCGATCCTGCTGAATCACTGTCCGGGAGCTATCGGATACGTGCTTCCCGGCCAGAAGCGTCTGCAACTGATGCGGCCGCCGCTGGGCGAGAAACCGAGCCGACGGATCACGCAACGGAACCTTTACGCAGTACTCCAGTGCATTGACTGGAACAATCCTGGCGAAAGCCCCTTGTTGAAGGCCTCCGTTGGAATGGCGGCGGCGGGAGCCGTGGGCAGTTTTCCTGTCAGGCATTCGATGCAGTACGAGAAACTGGCACAATGGGTGTACCAAGTGGCGCAAAGGCCCATGCCCATCGAGGAACCGGCCAACAGCATCGAGAATGTGTCGTTCGCCGACTTGGCTGGCGGATCACCGACTGCCGGCTCAGCCGGAATTCCGCGCACGCCGCGGATACCCTATCTTCCTTCCTCCAAACGTGGCAATGGCAAATCGGCTATTGAATCTGCGGAAAGCAACAACTCCGAGCGCGATTCGCCGGCCAAACCGGCAGGCTCATCACCGTCCGGCAGCGGCCGGGGCAGTCTGAGAAATGCGGCTGCGAAAGCGATCGCACCTGCGCTGGATGCCATCGATCCCTACGATCCAGCCGCGTTCAACAATCAAGCCAACGCCCCGACCACGCTTCCCACTCCGGCTGCCCGCGTGCTGCACGGAAACGAGCCGGCCAAGTAGACTCACCGCTACTCCGGCGGGGCCAGCGTGGCTTCGAACGTCATCGTCGAGTTCATCCGACGGACCCTGACTTTCACCCGATCGCCGGCGGCATACTGCTGTAAGGCGTCGTCGAAATCGTCGCAGATGCCGATGTGGTGCTTGCCGAACTTGACGATCACGTCGCCGCCCCGCAGACCGCAGCGCTCGGCCGGACTGCCGGAAATCACGGCGCTGATCGGGTAACCCGGCTCCTCGCGGGTGAAATCCGGAACGCAGCCGAGGAACGGCCGCAGCATCTCGCCCACCCTCCGCTGCATGGGCACAGCCACGAAGGCCGGGCGTTGTGGGGCGTTCGCCAGGGCCACCGTCATGTCGAGCACGTAGCCGGCAATCCGCTGCATTCCCGCAACATTGACCAAGGGGAAAGTGTCGGTGGGGCGGTGATATTCGGGATGCTTGCCCGTGAAGAAGTGGATGTTGGGCACGCGCTTGGCGTAGAACGAGGCCTGATCGCTGCGGCCCGATGCGCCGGCGACCTTGGCGAGGTGAAAGCCGTAGGACCGATTGACCCGGTCCAATAGGACGCTGAAGCCCGTGCCGGTGCCCACGCTGTTGACCGTCAGCGCGTTCTCGCGGAGTCGGCCGACCATGTCCAGGTTGATCATGGCAGCGGTCTTGCTCATGGGCACGAGCGGATCGTTTACATAATAACTGCTGCCCCAAAAGCCCCACTCTTCGCCCGTAAAAAGGATGAATATCACCGTGCGATGGAGTTTCTGCGGTCGTTGTGCCAGGGTCCGGGCGACTTCCAGCACGACGGCCACACCCGAGGCGTTGTCGTCGGCGCCGTGGTAGATCGGACCGCGCTTGGAAGGCAACGTGCTTTGCGAACCAAAACCGAGGTGATCGTAATGCGCGCCCAGCACGATAGCCTCGTCGGCCAGCGGCCCCTGGCCGGGCAGTATGGCGGCGATGTTCTTCACTTCACACTGCACGTGCCGCACGTCGGTCTCGCCTTGAACGCGCCAGCCCTTGAGGTCGCGGCTGGCAGGCTTGAGCGTACGATCGATCTGGTCTTCACCCTCACCCATGCTCGGCTCGGCCAGATCGTGGAGGATGCCGTCGATCACTGCCCGGCGGCACGTGATCACTGGCAAATCGGAGTGGGTGAAGGTGGTGCCGGCCACGTGAAACGGAAGCAACGTGTCGTCTTTGCCCCGACGCCGGCGCATCTCCGCCTGGTCGCTGCAAAAGATCGCCGCGGCCGCGTCATGCTCATAGGCGTTGGATGCCTTGTGACGAAAGGCCGTGTAGGCGGTCTCCTTGATAGGGGCCGATTCCTTGTCGTCCAACTCGTCGCGAGGCTGGTGGCGGAGCATGATGGCGGCCTTACCGGCGACGTCCACCTCGGCAAAATCGTCGTAGTTCGCCTTGCGGGCCGTAATTCCGTATCCGGCAAAGACCAGGGGAAAGTCGAACTTGCCGTTGCCGCTGATTGCCAGAGGGGTGTAGTCCTTGCCCAGCACCAGTTTGATCTTCCGCTCCGGGCCGTTCTTTTCCTGGGGCGGACCAACCAGGGTCAGGTGATTGTTGGGGCCAAGTTCCGCGTCGACGCCAACCCTGAACTTCTGAAATGGGCCGCCGTCCCATAGGTCGGTCTTCACGCCATAGCGATTGAGTTCGTGGAGTTGCGCGACGATAAAGTCGGCCGCCAGATCGATGCCCTTACTCCCCAGTCCGCGACCCTCACACTCGTCCGAAGCCAGGTAACGGTCGGTCGCCGCTAAACGCTGTTGGACGGCCGCAACCTCGTCGCTGCCAGCATAGGCTGGTGCTGACCCGTTTACGAAGATATAGACCGATGTGATTAAAGCAATGCAGACAAGTGGATATCTTCCGTTTCCATACCTCGCGGCGGCTTGCCTAATGCGCGCGAAAGACTTTTTGAAACCCTGCCCTAAACGGGGGTACTCAGATGCATGCAGCATGATCGTCCCATCCGCTCGCGAATTCGCAAAGCTCGACTAAAGATGGGATCTACCAGCTTTCCCATCTCTCCTCTTCAATCTTCTTCGCTACTATGACTGTCGTCAAGGAAAGACAACAGGCATTAGGAAGGATGGGGATCTAAGGCGATTATGCAACAACCCATGCCAAGCCAGGGCCGTTATCGCGAGTTGTTCAGATTCCGCAGATCGGCCGCTTGGCGACGGAACCTATCGGCATGGCGGAGGTAGCTGACCTTCCGCGGCTTGCTGTTGATGGTGCTGGCCAAGTTCTCGTATTTATCGGCCAAGGCTAGCTTGACCCGGGCCAAATTATCGCGGTCTTGTTTGAGAGTCATGGGGAGCTCCTCCGATTTTGTGACAAACCATCAATGCTACACTAAAATCTCAGCAATAGCAAGAAGGCCCAATCTGGCCCGTGAAAGTCTGAAAGTCGGATGAGTTGGCGGAAATCGTAGGCTTAATTTCTGGGCGGCGAGTGCGACCGTTCGTGACCGTTGCCTGAGCGCGATCGAGCCGATGGCAACTTTCGCCTATTTAAAAATACGGTCCTAGCGAAATTTCCTATAAAGCCGGCGCGGCCCGTCATAGCGCGCCGAACTTTCCATCACGTTGAATGACGAACTTCTGGCCTTGCCCACGCGGTATTTGCAACAACCGTCACCGCACGCCCGAATTTTTGAGTGCTCTAGTGCGGAGATTTTTACGAATCGGGGCGCGGATCCCCCTTTCCGGCGCGCTGAGGCCGTATGCATTTTTTGCAACAAAGTGTTGCGCTTGTTTTGTTGCCCCAAAGGGGCGAGTTCAAAAATTCCGCAGATCGTCGGGCGGTACTCGGTGGTCCATTGGCGTAGACCGTGAATCGCATCGCAGTTCCGGCATGCGTGTCCCCAGCTTTCCGACCTGCCGACCGGATTCCGCAAGAATGAGTTCCAAGGCCGCACGTACGCGTTCGCGGTAGTATCCTGGGCATGAAGATTCTGGTTGCCAGCTCAGCGAGGGCGAACTGGCGGGCCCGTTCCTGGCCGAGCGGCTCTTGCAGCAGTATCGCGGCACGTATTTCGAGATCCAGTTGGAGCATGCCTTTGCCAAGATGCTGGCCTGGCTTAGATTATCGGTCTTCCTTGGGAGCAGGCCAAACCGTGGCTTCCACAGTTGATCGCCTGCCACGGCTAGTTCGTCTCCGCCAGGAACCGCAGGGTTTACGCAACCATCACGTTTGCTCGTATGTCCAAGCATGGTAAGAGGTTAGTTGTATGGCGGTGATTGTAGGCTAAATGCCTTTAGGTTACACTTACCGGTTCGGCAATTACCATCGCCTCGGTGCCTGAACGGAATCCGCATCGGGGGGGTAGCCCAAGAGATTAGCAAAGGTCTCCGGAGTTGTTTCAAGGTCGGAAGGTCAGGATACGGATGATGTTGACGCCTTTTCCTGAATCGCTCGGCTTCCGCACGGGTGCGAATAGTGCCCACACCAGCCGCACGATGATGTCGGCCGAACTGGCACTTGTGCTCAATCGAGTTGGGGAGAGTGCTTCGGCTGAGGGCTACCGGTCTGCAATCATCGAAGACAACATATTAGGCAAACCGACGCGGACGACCCGCGAGCGGTCTGCCAAACGGCTGGCGGAACTCTACGCTCTCACCCCCGACTGCTCGCTTTTTCGGCTGTTGCGTCATTTCTGGCCCGCCGATCCGTTCAGCCAACCGATGCTCGCTTTCCTTCTGGCGGCGGCACGCGACACCCTGTTGCGAGATGCGACGCCGTTCGTCGTGGGCATCAAGGTGAACGAACCGGTCACGACGGAGATGGTCAGCCAGCATTTGGGCCACCTGTACCCGAAGCGGTTCCGGCCGACGACGCTTCGCTCCACCGCCCAAAACCTTGCCTCTTCCTGGACGCAAGCCGGCTACCTCCGCGGGAAGGTGAAGAAGAGCCGCGTCAAGGCGACCGTCACCCCGGTCGTAACCAGCTACGCCATCCTGCTTGGCTATCTTTGCGGCTTGCGGGGCAAGATGCTCTTGGATTCTCCCTGGACTCGTCTCTTGGATCGTTCTTCAGCCGAGATTCTCGACCTGACTCAAGAGGCTTCAAAACAGGGGTGGCTTCGGTACAAGGGTGCTGGTGCCGTGGTGGAAATCGGTTTTCCGGGTCTGCTGAAGCCGCACGAGGAATGGGCCGCTTTGCGGGACGGATTGGCACTCCGTCCTACGGTCAGTAAGACGGATTGCCAATCCGTCCTACAGTGAGAGGAAAGGGCCGCGTATGAGCAGAATTGACTTGCTCCGCAAGAACTACCAACGAATCTGTGGCCTGCCGTGGGACCGAAACATTGCCGGGCCGCAGCGGGTCTGGCTGGCTGTTTACGACAAGGAAGACGAACGCAAGCTCCGCCTTCGCCTCGGGCTCTTCAAGGAAGCCACCGAGCAAGTCGGTCGCCATTGGCACGCCGTCGATTTCACGAACGCCTTTGCCGACTGGCTGTGCAGCCCGCCGTACTCAGACTACGCCGAAAGCTATTTCGAGTCGCCGACCCGGTTGGGGACGGCTCCGATGGCGGCATTCAAAAAGACGATTGCCGCTCAACTGACTCAGACCCTCCAGGCAGTTCAGCCCGCCGAAGACACCGTGGTTGCCGTCTATGGCGTGGCATCGCTGTTTGGCTTCCTCCGCATTTCCGAAATCCTGCCTATGTTCGAGAACGCCATCCCGGGCAGGCTCCTGGTCTTCTTTCCGGGAGTTTACGAACAAGACAACTACCGTCTGCTCGATGCACGCGACGGTTGGAATTATCACGCCGTGCCGATCACTGCCAGCGAAGGGGAGATTCGCAAATGAAGAACCGGGAAGTCTACAATGAAGACCCTCGCACAAACACGCTGCTGAACCAGGGTGTGGCGAAGGTCAATTCCCCGGAAGCCGATCCGGAGAGCAAAGCCCGTTGGCTCGAAACGCTTCGCTTCGAGCTAACGAAATTCGTGTGCGACGGCCAATATGCCGAAGGGATGGTCCGCATTCTCAGCACTTACCTGGGGCACTTGGACAAGGCCGAACAGCCGGGGGTCTGGGTCAGCGGGTTCTTTGGCTCCGGCAAGAGCCACCTCGTCAAGATGCTGCAACACCTGTGGATTGATTTTGCGTTTCCCGATGGTGCCAAAGCACGCGGATTGACCAAGCTGCCCACCAACGTCTGCGACCTGCTCAAGGAACTCTCCACCCATGCCCGGCGGCAAGGTGGACTCCATGCCGCGGCCGGCACGTTGGGTGCGGGGGCCGGCGATAGCGTTCGCCTGGAGGTATTGAGCATCATCTTCCGGTCGGTCGGGTTGCCGGAGCACTACGCCGGAGCATGTTTCGTGATTTGGCTGCGGCATGAGGGATTGGAAGACGCGGTGCGGAAGCATGTTGCCGCCGCGAAACGCGACTTCGACCTGGAACTCGCCAACCTCTACGTCTCCGACGCGATGGCCAAGGCCATTCTGGCGGCTCGTCCTGATTTCGCCAGCAAGCCGTCCGAAGTCAAGCTTCTCCTGGAAAAGCAGTTTCCAGAGAAAACCGACGTTTCGATTGAGGATATGGTCACTAAGGCTCGGCAGGCCCTCACCCGCAATGGCAAGATGCCCTGCACGCTGATTGTGCTCGACGAAGTTCAGCAGTATATCGGCGATAGCGTCGAGCGGGCATTCGAGATCGACGTTCTCCAGCGACAATTCACGTCCAAACTCGGGGCACCGGTCATGGTCGTGGCGACGGGACAGAATGCCCTCAGTGGCACGCCGCTCCTTCAGAAGCTCCAGGGCGACTTCCCAGTGACCGTCGAATTGCAGGATACCGACGTTGAGCAAGTCACACGCGAAGTGGTTCTCAAGAAGAAACCATCGGCTGAATCGACGATCAAGGAGAAGCTGGAAGAACGTCCTGGAGAGATTGAGCGGCAATTGTCGAGCACGAAAATCGCATTCACCACTCGTGACCGGCAATTGATTGTCCAGGACTATCCGATTCTGCCGGTTCGGCGTCGTTTTTGGGAACGGGTCCTGCGTGCCGTCGATAAGGCCGGCACGGGTGCTCAGCTTCGCACGCAACTCTGGATTGTCTTCGACGCCATGCAGAAGACCGCTGACATGGAACTCGGCCACGTCGTCGGCGGGGCATTTCTTTTCGAGCATATCAAGACCCGCGTGCTTCAGTCGGGCGTCTTGCTCCAGGAAATCTCGGAAACCATTGCCCGGCAAAAGCACGAAGACGACGGCGAACTCCGCTACCAGCTTTGTGCCTTGATCTTCCTCATCGGTCAACTGCCGCACCAAGGGCCGGCCGATGCCGGCATTCGGGCGAACGCCGATACGCTGGCCGACCTGCTGGTGACTGACCTCAACCAAAGCAGTGCCAACCTCCGCAAGCAGGTGCCGGAACTCTTGGGAGAACTGGTTGCCTCCGGGGCCGTTATGCAGGTTGAAGACGAATACCGGATGCAGACCCGCGAAGGGGCGGAGTGGAATCAGGCGTTTCAAGAGGCTCGCAACAAGCTCCTGGCCGATGCCGGCAAACTGGCAAGCGAGCGGTCGCAACTGCTCAAGACGGATTGCAGCGAGGTTCTCAAGAAATCGAAACTCACTCATGGAGCCAGCAAGGAATCCCGCCGGTTCGCACTCCATTTCGGGCCGGATGCACCGACAACGGACGGTGCCGAAATCCCCGTCTGGATTCGCGACGGCTGGGAAGTCGAGGAGAAGACGGTCTTGAATGATGCCCGAACGGCGGGTGATTCCGCGGCGGTCGTCTATGGATTCATCCCCCGGAACAAGGCCGAGGAAATCAAGCAGGCAATCGCCACCTACTACGCGGCCGAAAAAACCTTGGAGGTCCGGGGGACGCCCAGCAGCGATGAAGGGCTCGACGCGAAGAAGTCGATGGAGACCCGTTTGACTCAGGCCCAGCAGCTTCGCGACGGGCTCATTCTCGACCTGCTCGACGAAGCCTCGATCTATTTGGCCGGCGGCGACCTGGTCAACGGCATGCTGCTTACGTCCAAGGTTGAAGATGCCGCCAAGTCGTGTCTCGACCGACTTTACCCACAATTTCACTTGGCCGATTCGCCGGAGTGGCACAAGGTTATCGAACGGGCGAGAAAGGGCGACGGCGACGCGATGGCCGCGGTCGGCCACAAAGGCGACCCGGAAGCCCACGGCGTGTGCAAGGCGATCCTCGATTACGTCGGCTCCGGGAAGAAGGGAACCGATATCCGCAAGGTTTTCGGCAATCCGCCGTACGGTTGGCCGCAAGACGCCATCGACGCCGCACTGATCGTGTTGCACACGGGCGGACAGGTACAGGCCCGCACGGGCACTGATTTGGTTGCGAAAGGTAAGCTCGACCAAAAGAACATCGCGACCGTTGAGTTCCGCGTTGAAATCATCAAGATTACCAAGGTCCAATTGATCGAGCTTCGCGGTCTGTTCAAGAAAGTGGGCTTGAATACGTCGCCGAACATGGAGTCGGTCGATGCCCCGAAGTTCCTCGACAAGCTGACGAAGCTTGCCGAAGAGGCGGGGGGCGATGCCCCGCTGCCCAAGCAGCCCGACACGTCGCATCTGACAGACCTTGCCAATCGCGTTGGCAACGACCAGTTGAAGGCGATCCACGAACAGAAAGCCCAACTGGAGAAGCAAATTGCCGACTGGCAGAAACAAAGCGAGAAGATTGCCCAGCGGCAGCCGCGATGGAAGCAACTGGCGGCATTGCTCGACCATGCGGCCGACTTGCCGGTGGCTGCGGAAGTGCAGCCTGAAGTGAAAGCCATCGAAGAGAACCGTTCCCTGCTGTCCGATCCGGACCCTGTGCCGGGCCTGGTGGAGAAGTTGGCTGCCGCCCTCCGGGAAGCTATCAATCAGGCCCATAATGCCTGCACGACCAGCCATGAGAACGGATTGACCAGCCTTGATGAATCAACTACATGGCAGAAGCTTACGCCCGAGCAGAGGTACGACATTCTTTCGGTGAATGGCGTCCGCGAGGTTCCGAAAGTGACGGTGGGCACGACGGAAGAGATTCTTACTACGCTGCGACAGACGAAACTCAGCGAACTCAAGGCCCTCAGTGATGCCTTGCCGACCCGTTTCGGCAAGGCCCTGAATGCCGGGGCGAAGTTGCTGGAGCCGAAGGCCCAGCCGGTCACGTTGCCCGGCGCCACGATCAAGAACGAGGATGACCTGAGAGTCTGGATGTCATCGGCGGAAGAGCGAATCCGTGAGAAGCTCAAAGAAGGGCCGGTGATCTTGTAGGTCAGGCTTTCCAGCCTGACAGAAGAGACACGTTAGGGTGGAGAGCCTGACCTACTTCCGTGGCGGGGCAATTTGTGCTAATAACGAGCATAAGGCGATGGCTTCAAGGCCGCAAATTGCGACCTTAGAGATAGGACGATGGATTTTCACGAATATTTGCGTGTTTTTTGATTGACTCTGGACATGTCGCGGAACGCTTTAAGGTCACAATCTGTGACCTCAAAGATGGCACCCGACGAGACCCACCTGTAGGAGCGGCATGTAAAATGGCAGAAGTTTCCGTGATTCCCGCCGAGAGGATCGAACATGCCATTCTCTTGATCAGTGGCCGTAAAGTCATGCTGGATAGCGACTTAGCATCGCTCTATGGGGTCGAAGTCCGGGTCTTGAATCAGGCTGCAAAACGCAATCTTTCGCGATTTCCTGATGATTTCATGTTCCTGCTTTCGGCCGAAGAGGCCGGATCTTTGAGATCACAAACTGTGATCTCAAAGAGCGGTCGTGGCGGCCGCCGTTATTTTCCCTACGCTTTCACCGAGCAGGGTGTGGCCATGCTCTCTACAGTCCTCAATAGCGAACGTGCCATCGAAGTCAACATCGCCATCATGCGGGCCTTTGTCCGACTGCGTGAAATCATGTCGACGCACAAAGACCTGGCTCGCAAGCTGTTCGACCTGGAACGTAAACTCGGCGAGCACGACGAAAAGTTCGCGATCGTCTTCGAGGCCATTCGGCAACTCATGGCCCCGCCGGCGGCGCCGCCAAAACGACGCATTGGCTTTCGCCAGGAGTGACATCCCATGCCCGCACTCGAATCGAAACTTCGATCCCAACTTGACGACGTGTGCCAGAAGGCCCGCGATAAGGCTGAGGAGGCGGCCCGTTCGGCATTGCAGAAGCGGGCGGTCGACGCTGCAGAACCGCACGCCCATTTTACTCCGGCCGAAAAGGAACTGCGAAACCGGCTGCGTGCCCGCGGTCGTCAGGCAGGCGATTCACGGCGTGCGAACAAGACGCAAGGCATTGAGCAACTGGTCCAAGAACTCGCCTACGAATACTGGCATCGGATGCTCTTTGCCCGGTTGCTGGCCGAGAATCATCTGCTCATGCATCCACACGGAGTGGCAGTCAGTTTGGAGGAATGTGACGAGCTTGCCAAGTCGGAAGGGACGCCGAACGGCTTCGTACTGGCGGCTCGGTATGCCAGCAAAATGCTACCGCAGGTTTTCCGGACCGACGATGTGCTGCTGGAGGTCGAATTCGCTCCGGAGCATCGTTTGGCCCTGGAAAAGTTGCTTGCCAGCCTGCCAAGAGAAACGTTCTTGGCTGACGACAGCCTCGGCTGGGTCTACCAGTTCTGGCAATCCAAGAGAAAAGATGAGGTCAACAAGAGTGGCGAGAAGATCGACGGCCGAACCCTGCCCGCAGTGACGCAATTGTTCACTGAAGACTACATGGTGCAATTCCTGTTGCACAACACCATTGGGGCCTGGTGGGCGGCGAAAGAGGGACTTCGGCCACGGATGAAACACGGAACAAACACGGATGAGAAACCAGAGTATTTGAGTGGTGGTATTGATCCGTATTCCATCCGTGTTCCATCCGTGGCTTTGCCTGCCTTTGAATATTTGCGATGGCGGGACGATGGCACGCCGGCTGCGGGCACCTTTGACGGTTGGCCCAAGACGCTGCAACAGTTCAAAATGATTGACCCTTGCTGTGGCAGCGGGCATTTCCTGGTGGCCGCATTCAACCTGCTCGTGCCTCTAAGGATGCACGACGAGGGGCTGACGGCTCGCGAAGCCTGTGATGCCGTGTTGCGCGAAAACCTCTTTGGTCTTGAACTTGATCCCCGCTGTACGCAGATTGCCGCATTTGCACTGGCGGTTGCGGCGTGGAAGTTTCCTGATCTCTCCTCTCCCTCTGGGAGAGGGGCAGGGGGTGAGGGCCAACCGCTTGGCTACCGCGACCTGCCGACGCTGAACATTGCCTGCACAGGGATCGGCCCGCAAGCAACCGAAGACGAATGGCTGAAGTTGGCCGAACAATCTGTAGGTCGGATTGCCAATCCGTCTTGCAAGCCGATGACGGTGTTGTCGCGTGAGCCGATCCTGAACGGATTGCGGAATCTCCATGCCCTCTTCTCTAACGCCCCAACGCTCGGGTCGCTCATTGACCCGAACCAACTGTCGGCGGACCTGATTACGGCCGACTACGAGACATTGCAGCCGTATCTGGCCGCTGCCCTGACGGCCGAAACCACCGACGACGATGCGCACGAGCGAGCAGTCGCCGCCGCGGGGATGGCCAAGGCGGCCGAGTTGCTGGCGGCGCAGTACACGCTGGTTACAACCAACGTGCCGTACCTGGGGCGAGGCAAGCAAAGCGACGTAATGCAAAACTATCTTGATGTTCACTACAAGGAAGGCAAAGCTGATCTCGCAACCGCATTCGTCTTGAGGTGTTTGGATCTGTGCTGTCGTGGCGGCAGCGCCGCCTTGGTTACTCCACAAACATGGCTTTTCCTTACTACATACAAGAAGCTTAGGGGACGACTTTTCGTAGATCGGAAGTGGAACGCCGTTGCGCGCCTTGGCCCGAATGCGTTCCAAGACATGAATTTTTGGGCGGCAACAACTGCGCTGACCATAATATCGGCCACAACACCAGCGGACACGTCAATGTTCTTTGGGATCGACGTTTCCGTTGTCAAGGAACAGGTGAGGAAGGCCGCGAGACTAGCAAACCTTGAGCCTGCGCCGGGAAAGATGGTAAAGCAAGCTGACCAGTTGAAGAACCCCGATGCTGCACTTTCCTTTGAATTGAATTGCGGGGCAACTCGGCTATCTGAGTATGCGAACGCGACGCAGGGTATGGGCACGGGCGATCTACCGAAATATCTCCGGCAGATTGTGGAATTGCCAACAATCAATGATGACTGGAATTACTTCCAAACAACGCCGGATACACCAGGATTTTCGGGCTGCGAAGCGATAATTCGTTGGGAAAGGGGATTTGGTGAGTTAGCGAGAATTGGAACTGCGAGAAAAGGATTACAGGTTGTTGGGAAGCGAGGAGTGGCAATCGCCGTTACCGGATCACTGCTTTGGTGTCATTTTCTCGGCACACGTTTCGACTGTACCATCGGCGTTTTGATTCCCAATGACGAATCACATTTGTTGGCAGTCCTATGCTTTTTGAGTGACCCCGCATTTAAAGCAGCCGTGCGCGCGTTAGATCAGGCAGTTTCCGTAACGGAAGCGAACCTGCTAAAAGTTCCTTTCGACGTCGCTCACTGGCAGAAGGTCGCAGCGGAGAAGTACCCCAACGGCCTACCCGAGCCGGAGAGCGACGATCCAACCCAGTGGCTTTTCCACGGCCGGCCGGAGGAATCAACCGCGCCGCTGCAAGTGACCCTGGCGCGATTGCTGGGCCATCGCTGGCCGGCGGAACTGGACGCCGAGATGCGGCTGAGCGAACGGGCACGGGCACTGGTCCGGCGCTGCGACGAATTATTGAAATTCGCCGCCGACGACGGCATTGTCTGCATCCCGGCCATCCGCGCCGAACCGCCCGCGGACGAACGACTCTTGGAAGTCTTGCGCGCGGCCTACGGACCAAAATGGTCGAACTCGCTGTTGCACGACCCGCTCAGCAACAGTTGTAAGACGGATTGGCAATCCGTCCTACGCTCCAAGCCGGGCACTACGCTCGACGATTGGCTTCGCAATGCATTCTTTGAGCAGCATTGCAAAATGTTCCAGAACCGCCCGTTCATTTGGCAAGTATGGGATGGCTGCAAGGATGGCTTCTCGTGTTTGCTGAACTACCATAAGCTCGACTACAAGACGCTCGACAACTTGACCCACGCGTACCTTGAGGCTTGGATTAAGAAACAGGCGGGCGATGCGAAGACCGGGAAGGTCGGGGCCGACTTGCGTCTGGCCGCCGCACAGGGATTGCAGGCGAAGCTAAAGCTGATACTGGCCGGAGAGCCGCCCTACGACATCTTCGTTCGTTGGAAGCCGCTCCACGAGCAGGCAATCGGCTGGAACCCCGACCTGAACGACGGAGTGCGAATGAACATCCGGCCGTTCGTTGAGGCCGGCATCCTGCGAAAGGTCCCGAACATCAAGTGGACCAAGGATCGTGGCAAGGAGCCGGAGCGAGACAAGGACGAGTACCCTTGGTTTTGGAACGACGATGAGTTCGTCGGTGATCGCGTCAACGACGTTCACCTGACCAACGTTGAAAAGCAGGCGGCACGGATAACCAAGTCCGCCGCGGATGGGCACTGATCAAACACGGATAAGGAAGAACGGGGGCGAACCCCGCAACCTGAAAGGCAAAAAGGAAAAACAGTGATTACGTCAGTCACGATTGAGAACTTCAAGAATCTTCGGCATCTCGAAATCGGCCTGAATCCGCTGACCGTGTTTGTCGGGGCCAACGGGAGCGGCAAGACCAGCGTACTGGAGGCGCTGGATCTCGCCGTACGTGTGGCAAGCAGCCCTCATAAGGGATTGCCCGTTGACAAAACACACTGCGACTGGTTGTACACACGCGGTGGCGCAGGCAAGCTCTCCGTTACATGTACTACTACCGGCGGAACATTTTCGTTTGCCGCAGCCCCCAGCAAGGAGCATCCCCCGAAACAGGCTGATCTTCTCGGAAAGGGGCACTGGCGGTTCAACGTGTCGCCAACCGACGCTGGTCTATTGAAAAACGCGCTGCAACCCGCGAGGCCCATGGTGTCTGTGCATTTGAACGCCGCGCGGCTTGCCAATGCTTTCTATTCCGACCGAACTCCACCGCGCGTTGAACCCGACGGCACTGGTCTCGCATCAGTGCTCGCCTACCTTGCCCTCAACAGCCCTGAAGCATTCGATGAGCTGATCTTGCACATGCGAGAGTTAATCCCGCATTTCAAGCGGATTCGGTTCCGGAAAGAACCGATCAACCGCGTGGAACAAGAGTTGATTCGCGTGGGTGATCAGTCCATGACGCATCAGACAAGGCGGGTGTACCAGGGCGAAGCGATGATATTCGATTTCAACAATGCGGAAGACCTCTCAGCACATACGGTCAGCGAAGGCACGCTGATACTGCTGGGCCTGCTAACGGTCCTGATCGGACCGAACCACCCCAACATCCTGTTAATGGACGACATCGAACATGGATTACACCCTCTGGCACAAAGGTCGCTACTGGCGGTCCTCAGGCAAGTAATGCAGAGATTTCCCGAGCTGCAAATCGTCGCCACTGCGCATTCTCCCTACCTGCTGGATCAGTTGCGGCCCGAACAGATTCGACTGATGACGATCGGAGACGACGGCTATTCCGTCTGCGGCCGTTTGGAAGACCATCCGCAATTCGAGAAGTGGAAAGATGAAATGGCTCCGGGCGAATTGTGGAGTCTGTTCGGCGAGAAGTGGCTGGTCGGCGGAGGAACGAGCAAATGACCAAGCAGTTCATCGTCGTTCACGAAGCCGAAGCCGACTTTACCACGGCGACCGAGCTTGCCGATCGAGTGCTTGTGGCCGAGATCGAATGGCTGGACGACACCCTGCTGGACACGCAGCGGCAGTGGGTTCGCGACGATCCGTCAGGCAATCGGATGGCATGGACATCGGTTCCCAGCCTCGCAAGGGAACTTGGCCTTTCGGTGCGCGGCCTTTTTGGCGACGGCCCGGCGATGCCGGACGCCAGGGCCGCGCGACGTGCGATCGCCTACATCCTGCGAAGGTTTGACACGGTCGATGCCATTTTGTTGATTCGAGATATGGACAACGTGCCGCAGCGGCGCGATGGGCTCAAGCAAGGGAGGGACTTTTTCCCAAGATCGACGCCAATCGTAATTGGCGCGGCAGACGTTGAGCGAGAGAGTTGGGTCATTAGCGGATTTGAGCCGAAGAACGCCGATGAGCAAAGCACCCTGGCCGAAGAGTCACAAGCGTTGGGGTTCAATCCGTGTCGATGTTCCAATCAGCTTTTTGCGTGCAGCGAGGACCAGGCGAAGAGGAGCCCGAAGCGCGTTCTTGCGGCCTTGACCGGCCGCAGTTGGGACAGGCAGCGGGAGTGCTGGCAATTGACACCGTTGGCAGTGCTGGAAGAGCGGGGTGGCGGAAATGGTCTTAAGGATTATCTCGGCGAAATTCGACAATCCCTTGTGCCCCTGATTACGGGCTATCTTAAACCGGCACAGCATTAGCAGAAGGAAAGCCATTGGCACGAAGCGAGCCGGCGGCGAAACAAGGAACGACAAAATGAGAGCATGGGAGACTTCCACGTGGCCGAAGCGAAGGGCATGACACTCGCGGAACTCGAAGCGCTTATCGCCGAGAGCAAGGGCGAGTGGGAACACGTCGAGTTTAAGAAATCGACCGGCGAGCTTCACGCGGGGATGCAGACGTTGTGCGGCTTCCTCAACGGCAGGGGCGGGAGACTGCTGTTCGGCGTCACGCCCGCGGGCAGGATCCAAGGCCAGGATGTCAGTGACGCCACCTTCCAGGAAGTGGCCAATGCCATCCGCAAGCTCGAACCGCCCGCCAGGATCGACCAGACCCGGATCCCCATTGCGGGCACAAAGGAAGTCCTGATGCTGCGAACGACCGAGCAGGCGGACGGACCTTATCTGTTCGACGGCAGACCTTACCAACGGATCGGGAACACGACTTCTCGGATGCCGCAGGCGGAATACGAGCGGCGGCTGCTGGCGCGTGCAAAGAACCAGCAGCGCTGGGAAGATCAGGTGGCCGAGAAATATACGCTGGCCGATCTGGACATGGCCGAAGTCGAGCGAACGCTGCGGGCCGCCGTGCATCAGGGCCGATTGGAGAGCGCGCCGTCTGATCCCGTAGAAGGCCTGGACCGACTGCAACTGCGCGTGGAAGGCCAACTCCTGCGGGCGGCAGTCGTGCTGTTCGGCCGCAAGCAAATGCCGCACTACCCGCAGTGTGCCCTGCGCTTGGCGCGTTTCAAGGGAACCGACAAGACCGAGTTCCTCGATAACCGGCAGTTGCACGGCCACGCCTTCCAGATCCTGGACGAAGCCATGCACTTCATCCTGAGGAACATCCCGATTGCCGGTCGCATTGAATCTGGGAAGTTGGAACGGCAAGACACGCCGCTCTACCCGCCGCTGGCGCTCCGCGAAGCCCTGGTCAACGCCCTCTGCCATCGAGACTACTCGATTCCGGGCGGGGCCGTTTTCGTCGCCATCTATGACGATTGCCTGGAGGTAAGTAGCACAGGTTTGTTGCCCGCGGGCATCACGGTCGCCGACTTGAAGCGCAAGCACCTCTCGGTCCTGCGCAATCCGCTCATTGCCGGCGTCTTTTACCGGCGCGGGCTGATCGAGCAGTGGGGTCGCGGGACGGAGAAGATCGTGGACTGGTGCGTGGCAGCCGGTCAACCGGAGCCGGAGTTTGAGGAGCAGGCCGGCGCGGTCGTGGTGCGATTCCGGCCGAGTGGTTATAATCCGCCCTTGCGGACCAGCCATAATCTCACCGACCGGCAACGTAGGATTCTGTTGATTGTTGCCGACGGGGCCAAGTGGAGCTTCGGAGATATTTACAAGCGGTTACCGGATTCTCCGCCAAAACGGACTGTTCAGGCAGAGCTACGCCTCTTGCGTGACCTGAAACTATTGGCATCTCAGGGACGTGGCGGGGCGGCGCGGTGGTGGCTACAAGACAAGATCGAGTAGCGCAGAGTTGCGCAGAGTTGCGCAGCGTAGCGCAGAGTTGCGCAGAACAATGTACAGTTCATCCCGACTGGCTGGTTTTCGAAGGCGTGGGGCAGGGGACCTCCAAGAGGCATCAAGAATGAGGAAGAGGAAGGAAGCAGAGTTAGGACGAGTAAGGAAGTTGTCATTTCCATACCCTTCTGCCGGTGCATTAACCGATTTTACTGGGTAGGAACAGAAGGCTGCAAACCACAATGCCATCAAACACCGTTTTTGACGCGATCCTGTCGTCGCTCCAGGCCGCCGCCGACTATCACAAGGACGACGCGGTTCAGCCGGCCGCGATCCTCTGGACCGACGAAAAGCGGGAGTGGGAACGGCTCGTGCCCCGGCTCCGCATGGTGCTGCCGCATTTTCTTGTCTTCGGTCCCTACGACCAGGCCAATCGCACCGGCCCGGCAATCTGGCTCCGTTGTGTCCTGGCCGGCAAGGTTCCCGATGTCACCTGGCCGGCCGGAAGCGTGCCCATCCTTTACCTGCCGGGCGTCAGTCGTGCCACGCTCCGGGCCACTGAGGAATGCCCGAACGATTTGAAGCCCCTGGCAGAATTGCAGTACAGGGGCGTTTTCTGGTCGCAATTCAACGGCAAAGACTGGACCGTCACGGCCTTTCTTCAAACGAATCACGGCGGGCTGCAACTGAAGATCACCCGAGACAACGCGACGACGGCCTCGATTCGCCGCGCATTGGAACAATTGGTCGATGTGCCGGTTGCCGAACTTCAGGCCAAGGCCGGGGCACCCGGCGGGTACCCTCTTGCGGGTGCGGGTCGCGGCGAATTGAATAGCACCTACTTCGATTCGCTGGTGAGCGACGACCTGGTGGATGACCTGCTCTCGTGGCTCGCCGATCCGAAGGGCTCGCGGGACCGCTGGGAAACGAACCGTTGGGAGATCCTGTCCAGCCGCTGCATTGCCGATTACGGATTCGACCCTGCCCGTGACGGTGAACTGGTCGGTGCCGAGAAACTCGGCCTGCAAGAGAAGGCTGTCTGGAAGACCGCCTGGAAGCGATTTGCCGTTGCTCCGCTGCGGTACGCCGGACTTCTGGACCTTCTGCGGAAGGCCAAGCCGACCACAAAGGCGAGCGATTTGTTCGCGTCGCAGCGGGTCGAGTTCTGGCCACAGGACAATGAAGCCGAAGAAGCCACGCTACGTGAGTCCCTCGCGGCGATTCCTGCATCCTCGGTGGCCGAAGCCCGCAAGAAGCTGGCGGATCTGGACAAGAGCCATGCTCAGCGTAGGGAGTGGGTTTGGGCGAAGCTGAACCGTTCACCCCTTGCCCATGCGGTCCAGCATCTTGCCGCACTGGCCGAATTCACCCAAACCGCTCTCACCGGGGCGACAACGGCCGATATGGTAAAGGCATACACCGAAGGTGGATGGCGGGCCGACGCGGCGGTGCTGGACGCCCTGGCCGCCGTGGCACAGCCGCCAGACCGCGAAGCCGTGATGGGGGCCATCAAGCACGTCTATGCTCCCTGGCTGCGGGACGCCGCGGAACTTTTCCAGGAGCGGGTCAAGCAGCAGCCGTTGCCAAGCCGAGACACGCCCCGCCTAGCCAAAGTGTCGGCGGGCACTTGCGTGCTCTTCGCCGATGGTTTGCGGTTCGATGTGGGCCAAAAGCTCCGTGCCGCCCTGGAAGCCAAGCTCGGCAAAATCCAGAGTCAACATCAATTCGTCGCTCTGCCGTCGGTCACGCCGACCGCAAAGCCGGCCGTTTCTCCCGTGGCGGACAAGATTATTGGGTCGGAAGCGGGAGAAGAGTTTCGCCCCTGTGTCGATTCGGGCGGCAAGGACCTGACGCCCGACCGGTTTCGCAAGCTGTTGGAGGATGAAGGCTATCAGGTCTTGGCGGCGGCCGATACAGGCAACCCGACCGGCCGTGGCTGGACCGAATTCGGCAATCTGGATTCGACCGGCCACCAGGAAGGTTGCGGTCTGGCCCATCGGATTGCCGAGTTAATCGCTAGTCTGGTGTACCGCGTCGAGTCGCTGCTGGCCGCTGGTTGGCGGGAAGTGAGGATCGTGACCGACCACGGCTGGCTGCTCCTGCCCGGTGGCCTGCCGAAAACGGATCTGCAAAAATATCTGACGGCAACTCGCTGGCGACGATGTGCCGTAGTCAAGGAGTCGGCAGACGTTGACGTTCCGTGTTTCCCGTGGTTCTGGGCGGACAAGGTGCGAATCGCTTGCCCGCCGGGAATCGGCTTGTTCATGACCGGGGAAGAGTACAGTCACGGCGGCCTGAGTTTGCAGGAATGTGTGGTCCCGCAACTTACGGTCTTGGCTGCCGCGCAACCGGTTGTTACGGCAAACATCGCAAGCGTCAAGTGGACTAGACTGCGATGCCGGGTCAAGGTTGCGGGACAATTTGCGGGCTGCAAGGTTGACCTGCGAGACAAAGCGGCCGACCCGACCACTTCACTGCTGATCGATATGGGGCTCGACCCGTCCGCGTTCGAGATTTGGGCGAAGACTGTCGGCACGGACGGCAATGTCTCCCTGGTCGTTCAGGACGACACGCGCGAGGGGAGCGCCGCCACGCTTGTCTTGCTCGACGCGGCAGGCAACGTCATTGACAAGAACTTGGTGACGGTTGGCGGTTAAGACCGTAAGACGGATTGGCAATCCGTCCTACAAGGGGAAAGCATAATCAATGGAACTGGACCATCTCGATAAACTCGCCGCGGAAGCGTTCGACGGATACATCGTCCGCAAGGACCTGGTGCGTAAGTTTGCCCGCCAGTATCCCGTGCCGACCTACGTCTGCGAGTTCCTCTTGGGCCGGTACTGTGCCAGCGTCAACGAAGAAGAAATCCAGGAAGGGCTGCAAATCGTCGAGCGGCAACTTCGCGATCGGGCCATCCGCAGCGGGGAGGAAGAACTCTTCAAGGCCCGTGCCCGTGAAACGGGCATGGTGAAGATCATCGACATTATCTCGGCCCGGCTGGACACCAAGAGCAACGCCTTCCTGGCAACGCTGCCGAGTCTGCAACTGAAAGACGTGAGCATTGACGACCGCATCGTTCACGACAACGAGCGGATGTTGACCGGCGGCTTCTACGCGGAAATCGACCTGAGCTATGACCCTGTGATTGCGGAGGAGAAGAACGGAAGGCCGTTCACGGCCTCGGCGTTGCGTCCTATTCAACTATCGAAGCGGGATGTTCTGGACAACTTGTATGCAGGCCGGCGGCGGTTCTCGACGGACGAGTGGAAGCATTTCCTGCTCCGCAGCATTGGCCTGGAGCCGACGGCGGTCACGGCCCGCAACCTCGACGCCTTGCTGATTCGGATGGTTCCGTTCGTTGAGAACAACTACAACATGGTGGAACTTGGCCCACGGGGCACCGGCAAGAGCCACCTTTTCCAGCAGATTTCGCCTTATGCCCACTTGGTCAGCGGCGGAAAGGCGACCGTGGCCCGCATGTTCGTGAATATGTCCAACGGTCAGCGAGGACTGGTTTGCCAGTACGACGTGGTCTGTTTCGACGAGGTGTCGGGCGTGTCCTTCGACCAGAAGGACGGCGTGAACATTATGAAGGGCTACATGGAGTCCGGGGAGTTCAGCCGGGGAAAAGAGAGCATTCGGGCCTACGGGGGGATTGTCATGGTGGGCAATTTC
>Ga0181520_10000196_pt1 | contig 127742 bp, 89 predicted proteins | sample PEATcosm2014_Bin_29_FD_132451 | JGI IMG/M metagenome (GOLD analysis project Ga0181520, IMG submission 132451) | Peatland microbial communities from MTU Mesocosm Facility, Houghton, MI, USA - PEATcosm2014_Bin02_30_metaG | ecosystem: Environmental > Terrestrial > Soil > Wetlands > Peat | place... | reverse complement strand
CGTGCTTCGGGTAGAAAACGAAGTGCATCGTCGGCCATTCCGTGGCAAAAGCGATCGATGCACGAATCCTACCCTCCTACCGGGGATGGCGCAATAGGGGTTGGGAAGCTATACTGTTACGCTAAACCGTGGCCGGTTTTCCGCCGCTTGCCAAGCCGATGCCGGCACGGTATAGTGTACATATATACACTAGTGGCCTTCTGGGATTCTCGTCATGCTCCCCGAATACACGCCTGAAGAACTGGCCGCGGGGCTGGACCGCGTGGCCGACAAGATTCTCGCCCAGGGCGGCGTGCGGGCAACGCATCGTTGCGGCGGTCACTCCACCGCCTGCCTGTCCACACTTGTCCTCGGTCGTTGGCGATGATGAACCGCAGGAAGCGGACGCCGACGATTTTGACACTGATCTTCGGTCGTTTGTGTGGCATGGTCTTGGCTCTTACGGACACATAGCCGCGAAATCGTGGCCAACGCCATGGCGGGCCGGTTGTTGCTGCCGACGGCCTGGTTTGCCGCCGACGGCACGGCCTGCGCTTGGGATCTGGTGGTGCTGAAGGCCCGCTATGCGACGGCCAGCCACGAGCTGATTGCGCGGCGGATGTTGGAGTGCCGGCCGCCGGTGATCATCAGCATTTTCGACCAGCAAAGAATCATGTTTCGGCGGAGCAATCTTCCCGGCCGGGCGCCGCCGCCGTCGGCTGCTGAAATGCAGTGCTGGCGCGACGTACATTTCGCCGAGCACCCGCGGCAGGTCCATGCGGGCCCTCGTCTGATCCAGGGCTGGCCGGTCCACGAGGAGCAGTGGAAGCGGGAAATCCTGCGTACCGAACTGGACGAGTGGGCGACGGAGGGGGCCGCGGAGGGGTGAACGCCGAACGTCCGCGGGCGGCGATCCTGCAGGCCCGTGTAGCGGGCGGGCTTGCCCGCCGTGACGCTCGGAGACCACCGCGGCGTCCCCGCCAGCGTATGGCAGGCGTTCCCCCGCGGGTGGTTCTTGTGGGCGCGGGCCTCCGGCCCCATACTACTGGGTTTACGTCTTGTAGCCCAATCGGTCAGCTCGTTGAAGAGGAGAATCGCTCGTGTCGAAACATTCCGTGGTTGCCCCCAAGCTTGAGGCCATTTTTGCTCCCCAATCGATTGCCGTGGTGGGGGCTTCTTCCCGGCGCGGCACGGTCGGCAACGACATTTTCCGCAACTTGCTCTTTGCCGAGTTCAACGGTTCGGTGTATCCCATCAATCCGAAAGCCAAGGCCATTCTCGGGGTGCACTGTTATCCCAGCCTGGCCGCCATTCCCGACGCCGTCGATATGGCCGTGCTGATCGTGCCCGCCGGAGCCGTGCTGAGCGTTGTCGATGAGGCCATCGCCAAAGGCGTGAAGGCGTTGGTGGTCATCTCGGCCGGCTTCAAGGAGACCGGCCCCGAGGGGGCCGTGTTGGAAGGCCAGGTTCGCGACAAGGTCCGCGCGGCGGGGATTCCCTTGATCGGTCCGAACTGCCTGGGCGTGATCAATACCGATCCCGCGGTGCGGATGAACGCCGCCTTCGGCCGCAAGATGCCCGCCGCCGGCAACCTGGCGTTTCTCTCCCAGAGCGGGGCGTTGTGCACGTCGGTGCTCGACTATGCCGAAGAGCGGCAGATGGGTTTCAGCAAGTTCATCAGCTTCGGCAACAAGGCCGACGTCAACGAGATTGATCTGCTGGATTACCTGGCGCGGGACGAAAAGACCTCGGTGATCGCCATGTACCTGGAGGACGTGACCAACGGGCGGCGGTTCATCGAGACGGTCCGCGACATCTTCTGGAAGACGCACAAGCCGATGTTGTGTTTGAAGTCGGGCCGTTCGCCCGAGGGCGCCAAGGCCGTCAGCAGCCATACCGGCTCGCTGGCCGGCTCGGATTCGGTGTACGACGCCCTGCTGATCCAAAGCGGCGTGCAGCGGGTGGACACGATCGCGGAGCTGTTCGACTATGCGGCCCTGTACACCACCCAGCCGCTGCCGCGTGGCGGCCGCGTGGCCATCATCACCAACGCCGGCGGACCGGGGATCATGGCCACCGACGCCGCCGTGCGTCATGGCCTGAAGCTGGCCGAGCTGAGCGAGGCCACCAAAGACAAGCTGAGGCAAGCGCTTCCTTCCACGGCGTCGGTGCGCAACCCGGTCGACGTGATCGGCGACGCCCGCGCCGACCGCTACGAGGCTGCCGTGCGCACGGTGTTGGAAGATGAGAACGTCGACATGGGCATTGTCATCCTCACGCCGCAGTCGATGACCGAAATCGAACAGACCGCGACCGTAGTGCCCGAGGCCATCGAAGGAATCAACAAGCCGGTGGTGTGCGCCTTTATGGGCGCGCGGGACGTAGCTCCGGGCGTAAAGATTCTCCGCGCCGCCGGCGTGCCGAACTACGCCTTTCCCGAGGACGGCGTGAAGAGCCTGGCAGCCGCCAATTGGCTGGTCGCGTTGCAAGAGGTTCCCCACCGCGAAATGCCCGTCTTCCACGATCTCGACGTCGAGGGCGCACGCAAGATCGTGGCCGACCTGCTCGACAATCAAGAGGAGCGTTATGTCACCCAGGCTGACTGCCGCCCGTTGCTGTCCTGCTATAACCTGCCGCTGTTGAAGAGCGCCGTCGCCCGCACGGCCGACGACGCGGCCCGGGCGGCCGACTCGTTCCGCGCGTCGGTGGTGATGAAGGTGATGTCGGCCGACGTGGTCCACAAATACGATGCGGGGGGAGTGATCCTCAACATCAGCGGCGGCGAAGAAGCCCGCGCGGCCTACAAGAAAATCCTCGCCAACGTGGAGCAACACGTCCCCGGGGCGAAAATCGAGGGGATCCTCGTCGAGGAGATGGCCCACAAGGGGGTGGAAGTCATTCTCGGCGCCAGCCGCGACCCGCGTTTCGGACCGCTGATGATGTTCGGCCTGGGGGGCACGCTGGTCGAAGTGCTCAAGGACGTGTCGTTCCGCTTGGCGCCCATGTGGCGGACCTCGGCCGAGCGGATGGTGCGGCAGATTCGCTCCTTCAAGGTGCTGGACGGCTTCCGCGGCAATCCCCCCTCCGACATTGCGGCGATCGTGGATACGCTGTTGCGGCTTTCCACCATGGTCTGCAACCATCCGGAGATTTCCGAGTGCGACATCAATCCGTTGATCGTACACGCCAACGGCGAGGGTTGCTCGGTGGCCGACAGCCGCATCATGCTGCGGCACACGAAATAGCGGATGCGTCATCTTCACGGATGATCGTTCATGACCACTGTCACCCCCTGCGACGATCAGAATAGTCCGTGCGGCGCGCCCTACGATATCGTCTCGCCCTCGGCGATTGTCGTGCTGGTCGCCGGTATGGTCGCCGCCTGGCTGGCGGCCGGTTCGACCGGTCTGTTGGGGCATCCCCTGCAGCACGCCCTGACCTGGCTGGCGTTGGCCGTGGCACTGGTCGCCGGCTGGCCGCGCGAGAAGCAATCGCTGGGGGGGTGGGCGATCCTGGTCGGCAGTGCGGTCTTCGGCCTGCTGCTGACGGCGTCGTCTCTGCCGGCCGTCAACGTCATGGCCGTGGCGATCGTGTTGGCGGCCCTTGCCCAGACTGACCGCGGACTCGCCGCCCGCGTCGCGCTGATCGCGGCCCTGGCGGCCGGAACGCTCGGCTTGTTTCGCTTCGCTTGCGACTCGATTCCCTTGGTTTGGCTGGCTACCTCGGACGCCGCCGGCTGGAGACTGTTGGCCCGGCTGTTGACCGGCCTTCCCCTGGAAGTCGGCAGAACTTTCGGCGGGCTGGATTTCCTGGTGCTCATGGTGGCGCTCTACGCCGGCTGGCTGATGGGCACGGCCCCGCCCCGCCGGCCGCGTGCCCTGGGCGCCGCGGCGGCGATCCTCGCCGGTCATCTCGCGTACTTGGCCGTGCTCGCCTATTCGGAAAAGATTCTTGCCGCCCTGCCCGACATGGTGGTAACCGCGGAGTCGGACACGAGCCGGATCGGCATCTGGACGTGGAGCAACGGCCTGCGGATGCTGATTCCCTGGAACGTGCCACTGCTGGCCATGGCGGTCGACGGCGCGATTGCCGCGGTGATGTTTCGCCGGGCACGGTGGCTTCTGGTGGTCGAGCCCGATCCCAAGGAGTTGGAGCGGCAGAAGAAAAAAGAGGAGAAAGAAGAAATCCCCGGCTCGGTGTTGGCGGCCGACATGCTCGTTTCTTTCGGCCCGCCCTTACTTGCCTTGACCGCGGCCGTCCTGGTCGGCCTGGGGTGGAACCGCTCCGACTTGAAGGGCAAGACGATTGTCGCCTACGACAAGGGTTATCTCAACTGGCTCAAGCCGGAGTATGATTCTCAGGACGATGGCTCCTACGGCATGTTGCGCCCGTTCGTCGAGAGCCTGGGCGGCCGGTTCTCCACGTCGAAGGAGCTTTCCAAAGCCGATCTGGCCAGGGCCGACGTCCTGTTGCTCGTACACCCTGACGAGCCCTGGTCCGACGCGACGCTGGAGCGGATTTGGGACTACATCCGCGGCGGCGGCTCGCTCCTTCTGGCGGCCGATCCGGTGATTTCCGAAGGGGACTCGCGCAGCAGTTTCAACGACGTCTTGCGGCCCACCGCCATGCAGGTCCGTTACGATACGGCCGTCACGCGGACCGGTAATTGGGAGCAATCCTACGAGCTGCTCGCGCATCCGGCCACCGCCGGACTGGAGGACCAGCGGAATCGTCTCGGCTTCGAGCTGGGCTCGTCGATCCGCACCTGCTGGCCGGCCCGGCCGGTGGTGGTGGGGTGCTGGGGTTGGAGCGATCCGGGCAGCGACGCCGCGGTCACCGGCGTCTCCTATTACAACGCCGGCAAGCCGTTGGGCGATCTGGTGCTGGCGGCCGAGCAACCCTTCGGCAGCGGCCGGATTTTCGTGCTCGGCGGCACGTCACCGCTCAGGAACGAAATGCTGGCCAATGCCTATCCCTTCGTCGGCCGCCTGTTGAGCTACCTGGCCAACAAGCCATCGAGTCCGCAAGCGTTCTGGCGGCAACTGCTGGGTCTGCTGGCGCTAGTGGGCCTGGCCGCGTTGCTGGCCCGGCGGCCGGCCGCGTGGCAGGTCATGCTCACCGCGACGGTCCTTTCGTTGTCGCTGGTTTGTTGCACCGCGGCCGCTCATTGGTCGGGCCGGGTGTTGCCTGACGGGCGCCCCCAGGCGTCCCATAACTTCAACAACATCGCCTACATCGACGCCTCGCACCTGGAGGCCTATAGCGGCGACCTGTGGACCAGCCACGGCATCGCCGGCTTGCTGCGGACGCTGATGCGACACGGCTATTTGCCCCTTTTGGCGCCGGAGTTGACCGCCGAACAGATCGAGCGGGCCGGACTGCTGATTTCCATCGCCCCGGCCCGCGAGTTCAGCGATCGCGAACGCGGCGCGATCCATCAATTCGTCTCCGGCGGCGGGACGTTCATCTGCATGGTGGGCGCCGAGGAGGCGCGGGCGAGCGCCCCGCTGCTGGCCGAGTTCAATTTCACGGTCCCCCGCTCACCGGTGCCGCCGGGCAACGAGGCGCGCGAGCCGGAACCGCTGGGCATCTTCGAGCAGACATTCGGGAAGACGGGCGACAACCGGTATGTGCAGTTCTATGCCGGCTGGCCGTTGGAGTGCGTCGCTTCCAGCCCGCAGGAATGGGTGGTCTGGTCGAACGGCCAAGCGAACCGGCCAATCGTCGTGAGCCACTCCGAGCAGGGCGGGTCCGTGGTCGTGATCGCTGACACCTATTTTGCCAGCAACGAAAACCTGGAGACCGCCGAAAGCTCCCTTCCCGACAACATCTACTTTTGGCGCTGGCTCCTGAGCCGCGTGGTGCCGGGCCAGAAGCCGTGGAACCCGCCGCCGAACACCGAAAAGGCCACGCCCGGCGCCAGCAGCGGCACGGCCAAGAAAGACGTCGCGGCGGAGAAGCCTCGGGACGATTCCGGTTCCAAGACGAACCACAAAGAGAAGGGTAACGCCCGAAAGTAACGTCAACATGATTCAGGCTTGGATTGGCGTCGCACTATTGGCCGGCTCGTGGCTGCTGGGGTTGGATTATTTCTACCCCGCCAATGCCTGGGCGTGGCTGGCGATTGTTGCCGTCGCCGTGGCGCTGCTCGGCAGAACCAGCAAGCTGGCGGCGGCTTCGCAGCCTCGTCTGCAAACGATTGCCTTGCTGTTGCTGCTGCCGGCCGTCTGGTATGCGGCGTGGCCCTATCGGGCGGCCCCGCTACTGATCGTGTTGGGACTGGCCGCCGGCCTGCTGCGGCTTCGCGGTCGCTGGGCCGAACGCCTGTCCTTCGGCTCGGTGGCGGCCGGCGCGATCCTCTTCGCCCAGGCCCTGGCCCTGGAAATCTATCTCAACCACACGGCGTGCTGCCACGATCTGCCGCGGCCCTTTCCCGACCTGCTGGCCAGCCTGGCTACCCTGCTGGGAATCGACGCCACGGCCAACGGTTCGAGCATCGTGATGCACTCGCTGCGGCAGGTGCACCGGCTGGGTGCCACCTGGGAATTGCTGCTCGATCCGGCCACATTCCTATTCTTCATCGGCGCCCTGACGCTGCTCGGGCTTGGGGCCTGCGACGAAATCGTCGCCGGCCGCCGTTGGAAGGCTTGGCTGGGGGCGTCGCGGGCCTTGGCCCTCACGTTGTTGGCCTGGCTGCCGTTGCGGGCGGGGCTGATGATGGCCCTCTATTTGCAGCGCGTCTTGCGCTCCGATCCCGACCGTGCCCTGCACGCGATGAACCATTTCTTTTCGCCCTGGATGCTCTTGCTGCTCCTGGCCGTGCCGGTTCTGCTGGCCTGGCGCTTCGTGCGGCTGCCGGTGCTGGTGGAAGATGAAACTAACGATCTCCCCTCTCCTTCCGGGAGAGGGGCCGGGGATGAGGGCGGTGAGATTCTGGCAGACGCCCTCACCCTAGCCCTCTCCCAAAGGGAGAGGGGACCAGACGATCTCCCCTCTCCCGCAAGCGGGAGAGGGGCCGGGGGTGAGGGCGGCGAGATGTCGTCGGGTCAGCCGTCGGCGGAAGCCCTCGCCCTAACCCTCTCCCAAAGGGAGAGGGGACAACTTGATCCCCCTTCCGGCTCGACTGAGCTCGCCGAAGTCCCCTTCCGCCTTCCCTCTTCCGCCCTCATCGCGCTGGCCGTTGCCCTATTCACCGCGGCGATCTACTGGGACCCGGTCGGCGCCCGCCACGACGGCCGCGTGATGGTGGTTGAACGCCATTCCACTTGGGAACCCACCACCCGGGCCTACGACACCACGTGGTTCGGCGAGTCGTCGGGCTATAACTATGCCGCCATTTATGACTACCTGGACCAGTATTATCAGATGTCGCGGCTGCTGGAAAAAGACAAGCTCGACGACCGAACGCTGAGCAAATGCGACGTGCTCATCATCAAAATCCCTACGGCGCGGTACAGCCAGGCGGAAGTCGAGGCCGTCTCGCGATTCGTCGAGCAGGGGGGCGGCCTGCTCTTGATCGGCGATCACACCAACTTCGAGCGGTCGGCCACGGCGATGAACGACATCACGCGCCGGATGGGCTTCATCTTCCGCGACGATTTGCTGTTCGGTTTTCGGCAGTCGCCGTACGACGAATTGTACGTTCCTCCCCCGCTGTCGCATCCCGCAGTGCAACACATTCCGCCCATGGACTTTGCCGTCTCCTGCTCGATCGACCCGGGCCAAAGCCACGGCCGGGCGGTGGTGCTCGGCACGGGCCTGTGGAGCATGGGGCCGGAATACCACCACGACAACTTCCACCCCATTCCCCAGCACTGCCCCGAGATGCGCTACGGGGCATTCATCCAGGCCTGGGCGGCGCGGCACGGGCAGGGCCGGGCGATCGCCTTCGCCGATTCCACGATTTTCTCCAACTTCTGCGCATTTCAGCCGGGCAAAGCGGAAATCATGCTTGGCATGGTCGAATGGCTCAATCATGGCAATCCGCTGCTCGACCCCTGCCCCTGGCTCTTGCTGCTGGGACTGCCGCCGTTGCTGATCGGGCTGTGGATGGTGCGGGGGCAAATGGAGCGGTGGCCGGTGCTGCTGGCTGCCGGCGCTTGCGGCTGGGTGTTGGCCTCCGTGTCCGTCGGTGCCATGCACCGCTGGGCCGTCCCCACACCCGAGGCCGTCCGCCCCCTGCGCCGCATCGTGATCGACCGCACCACGTCGCTCGTGCCGCTCGCCCGGGGCATGTACCCCGAAGGCGGCGGCCAAGGATACAGCATGCTGGAATCGTGGATCGCACGCCTCGGCTGCTACACGGTCCGCAAAGAGGGCCGGGAGGCCTTTTCGGGCGACGCCCTGGTCGTGATTTGTCCCAACTGCTCGGCCCCGGAAGAATTCCGCGACGGCCTGACGCAGTATGTCGCCGCCGGCGGCAAACTGCTCTTGATCGACTCGCCGGAAAACAGCGGTTCGAAGGCCGACAGTTTGCTCTGGCCGTTTGGACTTTCCGTCCATCACGATCGGGCGTGGAAAGGAAAGCTCAGCACCGGCAGCCACGTGCCCGTCGTCGACGTCACCACCGCCAAGCAGGTGAGCGGCGGGCAGGCGGTGGGAAAACTCGGCCAGCTTCCGGTCGTGGCCACCACCAAGTACGGCAAGGGATCGGTGATGGTCGTCGGCTGCGGTTCGCTGTGGAACGACAAGCAGATGGGCGAATTAGCGTCCGAGCCCGGGTCGGGCTGGATGCTCGATCCCGACGCCACGGTCAAGGCCCGCTACCAGGTCCTCTTTGCCCTGTTGCGGTCGTTCCTCGACGACAAGCCGATGCCGTAGAAAAAAGCTGATGGACAACCCTCGCTCTGCCCTTAACAGTCGAGCCGGGTAGCCGTTCCCAGGAGCGTCAGCCACTGGACCCTGACGACCCTGCGGGAGAAGCTGATCAAGATCGGGGCGAAGGTGACGCGGCACTCGAAGCACGTAACCGGCTACCCATACGAAGCGTTTGTCGCCGCGCTTGCGGACCGTTGCCAAGGCAACTATGCTCGTCGAAGTGAAACCGAATCGATGGATACGCCAGAAAGATACGCGCTACGCACCTCAAGGAGACCCGTTCAATGACCAGAATGATCCGCAATACGATGATTGTGCTGCTGGGGTGTGCCGTAGCGACGCTGATGGGCGGCCTGGCGGCCGAGTCGCCCAAAGCGCCGCCGCTCGACTTGAAAGGGACTCGCATCCTCGTTAGCGCGGGCTATTGGGCGGGCATGGTGGGAATGCCTGCTCTGAAAAAACTCACCGATGCCGGCGCGCAGGTGGGGTTTTGTCCGCGGGCGAACCTGACGTGGGAGGAGCTACAGAAATATCATATGGCCGTTATCATCTTTGACCAAACGGACAAAATGCTTCAACGTTCGGAGGAAGCGCTCCAGAAATTTGTTCAATCCGGCGGCGGCGTTTTCTTTTTCTGGACCTCTTTCGAGCCGAAGGACGCCGTCAACGAGTGTCTGGCGCCCTTTGGCGCATCGCTCTTGAAGGAATACGTTCGAGATCCGCAACATACGTTCGCCAGTCCCGCCGGATTTTATGGTCTGTCCTATGCGTATACCAAAAATATCGCCGCCGGCCACCCGGTGACAGAGGGCGTTCAAGGCCTTTGCTACGACGTGGATACCCAGTCGGGATGCCTGTTCGGCACCAGTGCGATTGGCGTTTCCAAGGATTGGACCACGCTTGTTTCCGGCGAAGCGTCCGCCACAACCTTTGCAATCGAGGGCCAATTGCTGCCAGACACGGAAATAGAAGGGGCGATGCGGCCCGGGAAATGCCAGAGTTCGCCTCCGATCATCGCGGCACGGGACTTTGGTTCGGGCGCCCTTGTTTTCGCCGGTCCCGGCGCCATTGAAATGTTTTACGGCCAGGGCCTGCCATACTACGGCGACGTGGCGATCGATAAAGGCGACGGTATGCGCCGCAGCGACTTCGGACGACTCTATGAGAACGCGCTGCGGTGGCTGGCGCAACATGGCAAGAAATCGAACTTGCTGGGCAAGGGCAAATTGAAGCCGACGGTGAACGAAAATGAGAAGGCGAAACGGATCAATTGGTCTGATCCGAACATATTGGCGGGTTCGCCATGCACCAAGCCGATCAAGGGCGTGATCGGTCTGCACTCGACGCTCTCGGACGGCAAAGACACGTCGGAAGCGTTGATCGCCAAGGCCAAGGCCAGCGGCCTGCAGTGGGTGGCTTTCACGGAGAAGATGGAGATTCTGGCGGACGGCAAGTGGACGAAAAAACCGATTCAACAAACGGCGGCCGACCCCTCGCCTGGAGAGCGCACCGAGTTGGTATCGCCCGACAAATGGGAGCAGCTTCGCAAAATATGTAAAGAGGCTTCGACTGACGATTTCGTCGCCTTGCCAGGCCTGGATTATGCCGACAATTTGGGCGATCGCTGGGTGGTATTCGGCGACTTTGTGTGGCCCGAAGAAAAGGTCTTCTCGCCGGACAAGAAGAAAATCATTAAGCCGACTTGGTGGTTTTTAATCGGCCCCGTGCCCAACGGTCCTTACGACGTGGGGCACAATAAGCTCCATCTGTGCGATTATCAGCTCTTCGACATGTGGCCGATCCGCACGACCGTCGCGGGCAAGCGGATCGACGTGGCGTTGCCGTCGTTCAAGTATCATCAAGGCGTCCAGGATAAGCCGTCCCCAATGGCCGTGGACATGGTGTATAGCGAAAAAGAATTGGCCGCGGCGGCTGGGAGGATGTGCAACTACCTGACCATGGACAAGCCGCGGGATCTGGCGAAAACTCTCAAGGAAACCTCATCTACGAGCGGCGTCAGCTTCGTCAGCGACGGCCCGCTGGTCACCGATTGGCGGTGCGAGAATGAGGACCGCGACACGTTTGGCGCGTGGTATTTGGCATCCACCGAACAGTATCGCGTGAAACTTTCCGTCGAATCCGCGTCGCCGATCAGCGACATCAAGATCTACGATGGGCCGAAACTCTTGCAGCGATTCTGCCCCAACCAACCCAAGGTCACCGTGACGGCCGATCTTCCGCACGACAAGCAACGCAATTTGTTTGCGGTCATCACCGATGCCAACGACAAGCACGCGGTCACCCGCGGACATTTCATCCGCGACCTGTTGAACTTCCGTTTCATGTGCGGCGATCGCGCCAACGCCATTTGCGATTCCACCCTGGTCGACGAGGCCGGCCCTTATATCACGGGGCCCACCGCTCCCTATCAGCGGAAACAGGACCTTTTCCCTATTTTCGGTGGTTATGCCATGCGTGCCTTTATGATCTCCCCACCAGGGGTTGACGGCGGCATGCGCCCGATTGGCATGGACGTTGTCCCCTCGTTGTTCTATCAGTTCGCCATCGATCCTCAGCAGCCGAAAATGTGGCCCAGATTGCAGACGCGCATGGAAGTGCCGGTTTGTTCGCGGGACGGCATGCTACAGGAACACACCAGCACCGGCATCACGGATAACAGTAAAGGCGACGGCTCGGACAGCAGGCAAGTGCCTTGGGACCTCAAGGATGTCGAAATCAATGTGCGTTATCTCTGCCCCACCATGCGGCCGGGCGATATGAGTACGATGCTCCTGGAAGGCCGCATTGGCTTTCTAAAGGATGTCAAGATCAACGGTCCGCTCGGTATTTTTGGAACATCGGTCGTCAGCAAACCAGGCAATGGCGACCACTATGCGATTGCCACGCCCGAGCAGACCATTACCGGTCTGAACCAAACGGCGCAGTTTTGGGCAGAGTCGCCCATGACGCCCGGCAGCTATGCCATGATTTTCCCGGCGCAATTGGGTTCCACCGGCGCCATGGCGCTGGACGATGGGTATTCCGCCCTAGTCGACGCCGCCTATCCCCACATTCGTATAAACGTGCGGCTCAATTCAACACAGGGAAGGGAGATGAAGGCGGGCGACGAGTTGAAGTATCGCTTGCTGCTGATTCACGGCCGACCAGGCGAAATGGCGAACACCGCCGACTGGGAGAGTTTCGCCAAGAAACTGGGCCTACGCGGAAGGCCGGGATATGAAGTCAAGGACATCAAGGCCGGCAAAGTGAAGGGCACCAAGTTCCTGCTTGAACTCGAACCCGAAGACGGCGGCTTTGCCGGGGCTGTCAGCCAATCGGATCTGCCGATTCGTCTGCCCGTTCGCGTGGCCGACATGAATCCGAACTGGACGTTCGCCTGGTTCGATCTCGACCGCAAGGAGTGGTTCCCCAGCGCGGTGGACCAGGTGATCAACCAGGGGTTCTTCACGCTCGACACGCGCCGGGGCGCGCATCGTATTTTTGCCGGCCACCCCGTGGTGGCGGACGACAAGGAGTTGCGGATTCTGACGCTTAGCGACGGCCAATCCACGATCAAGGCCAGCGTCAACAATGTCAGCGCCGCGGCGGTGGACGCCGTCGTGCGTCTCAACCCCGCGCTGGGCAAGGTGGAGCCGGTGAAAATTCACCTCGTTCCGGGCGAAGTGAAAAATCTGACATTCTCGTTTGGCCCTTGAGCGAATGTCCAAGAAGGAACTTGTAAGACGGCGAAGATGCTTCATTCAATGGAATGCAAACGGCCTCAAAAGGAACGATTGTGAGACGATCCACAAAAGAACCCAAACCGAAACCCTCGAAGATGCCGAAGTCGGACAGCGCACCGCGTCGTTGGGACACTTGCGTCAAATTGCCATCAAGTTGGGGGGCAGTCGGGGTCGGACTTTAAGAAAAGCAAGCGGCCCGGTCGACGTTCGACCGGGCCGCTTGTGGTATGGTAAAGGGGTTCGCTCACCTTAGATCGGCGATGAGCTTCGCCCCAGGTTCACGAACTCATTTGCAGCAGGCCGGGGCGCAAGCCGCGGGCTGGCAGGACTCGCAGCAGCCAACCGAGGCGCAACCGCAGCAGGTCGGACGGCAGCAGCGGACCTTGCAGCAGCGGACCTTGCAGCACTTGCCGCAGCAGGGCTTTTCGCAGCAGCCGCAGCAGCTCGGAGCGGCGCAGCACGCCGGAGCGCAGCAACCGCAAGCCTTTTCGCAGCAGCGGGGCTTCGGGCAGCAGCAACGGGTGTGGCAGCAGCGGACCTTGCAGCACTTGCCGCAGCAGGGGGCTTCGCAGCCGCCGCAGCAGCTAGGAGCCGCACAGCACGCCGGAGCGGCGCAGCAACCGCAAGCCTTCTCACAGCAGCGGGGCTTGCAGCAACGAACCTTGCAGCAGCGGACCTTGCAGCACTTGCCGCAGCAGGGGGCTTCGCAGCCGCCGCAGCAGCTCGGAGCCGCGCAGCACGCCGGAGCGCAGGCCTTCGGAGCCGCACAGCAGGGAGCCGCGCAGCAAGCCGGAGCGGCGCAGCAGCCGCATGCCTTCTCGCAGCAGCGGACTTTGCAGCAGCGCTCGTGGCAGCAGCGCTCGTGGCAGCAGCGGACCTTGCAGCACTTGCCGCAGCAGGGCGCCTCACAACAGCTAGGAGCCGCACAACACGCAGGAGCGGCACAAGCCGCCGGCGCACAACAACCGCCGAACAGCTCGGCCCGGGCACTGGAGACGCTGGCCACCGCCACCAAGGCGGCTGCGGCCAACGCCGGCAACAACAAACGACGGTACATGGGAGGTACTCCTTTGTTAGGAAAGACCTTATAGGGTACTCGCGCAAAACAGCGTAAGTAGGGGAAATGGGGTACGATCTACGACCTGCTATCGACGAGCCGCGATCCATTTCCTTAGCCAGACGACCCAGTTCCGCCAATAGTTGCAAATTGCCGGTTCTGCTTGTATCACCTGTGCCGTGAATAGGGTGCTTTGGTCGCGTTTTCCCGACGATGGCGCCGGCCCTGGCTCGGCCTGCCTCGCTTTCCGCGGCGGTTTTGCCGGCGAATCCGGCAAATATTACGGCCACCGCTTGGCCTCCCCCCAAAATCTGACCTAGGGTTTTATGGTCTTGGTACGTGGCTCGAAAGGATCCTTGGGGCTGAAGCAATGGATACGGCAACGGTCAATCGAGAATATGTCTATTCGCGTCTGGCAAACGACCCCGACCTGCGGGAGATCGTCGATCTGTTTGTCGAGGAGATGCCGGGACGGGTGTCCAGCATCCTGGAGCAACTCCAGGCCGCGGACTGGGAAGGCCTGCGGCGTTCCGCACATCAACTGAAGGGAGCCGCCGGTAGCTACGGCTTCGACCCGATCTCGCCCAGTGCGGGCAAGGTCGAAGCGGCCGTCCGCGACAGCGAGCCCGAAACGCGGATCCGCGAGACGGTGGACGAGTTGATCGATCTCTGCACTCGCGCGCGGTGCGGCGTCGGTGATGAGCAATAGGGCCGGCCCAAGCAAACCCGCTTATCGCTTTGCCGCCGGCTCGATCACCACGTAGCACATGAACGTCTGGTTCTCGGGAATCTGGTAGTGCGGCATGAAGACGTGCGCCGGATCGCCGTCGATGGCGAAACGCAACGGCGCGCCCGGCTTGAGCTTGAGCCACTGCTGCGGTTTTGCCGGATCCTGGGCGATCGAGACCGGAATGGGCGTGCTGAATGGCCCCACTGCCGCCAGGAGCAACGGGCCATACTCGATCGCGTAACGCTCGTGGCCGGCAATCACGTGGCGGCCCGTATAGCGCGTGACGCGAAAGTCCATCGGCAGCGTGAAAGCGACGCGGTCGCCGTCGCGCCACGTGCGATCGAGCTGGGCATACGTGCCCGGCTTGCCCAGGGCCACTTGCTGGCCATTGACCGCGATCGGCATGTCTTTGGCCGCCCAGCGGGGCACGCGGAGGCGGAGTTTCATCGCCGTCGGCCTGGCGGCCGACAACTGGAGCGTTACGTTCGGGTCGAAGGGGAAGCGGCCCTGGAGCCGGAGGCCCACCGTCTGCTCGCCCAGCTTCCAGCGGATCGACGACGGCTCGAAAAGATTGACGTACAGCCCATCGTCGGCGGTCGAATAGATGTACTCGGGCAGCGAGCCGAGCAGCCGGGTGCCCTGGCCCTCGCAGCACGTATTGATGCACTGCGAGCCTTCGATGCGGCCCTCCATCCGCGTGTGGTAGCGGATGCCCTTGCTCCCGTTCTGACAGGATAGCGCGACGTTGTAGATCGACTTCTCGATCTCGTTCGCGTAGGTCTCGTCCATCGGCGAGAGCTGCTGGAACCGCTGGCAGAACTTGATCCAAAACGTGGTGCCGCAGGTCTCGCCGGTGTGGCAGTCTTCGCGAAGGTAGTAGGAGCGGGGCGGATACTGCGGCTCGCCCTCGCAAATCGCCATGCTGCCGCCCAGGTGTTCCCACTGGTCGTGAATCATGTCCCACGCGCCCAGCGACGCGTCCAGATACCGCTTGTCGCCGGTCGCCCGATAGTGATCGAGATAGGCCTCGAAGCTGGTGATGAGATAGCTGTGCGGGTTCTGGAGCGGATATTTCCAGACGGCCTCCGTGCGGCGGCCCGCCAGACCGTCCATCCACCAGTCGCAGACGTAATATTTCTCGGCCACCTGCAAGTCTTCCGGCTTGCCGATGGGCGTGAAATAGGTTCGCGTGCTGGCGATGTGCCCTTGATGACTGTTGCTGGTGTGATAGATCAGCTTGGGCAACATGTCCCACTGGTTGAACCAATCGGCGTGGCCCCGCAACAGGCCGTAGGCCTTTGGGTTGCCGGCGATGGCGGCGTCGATCAGGCCGTGGGTGAACCAGGCCCGGCCGTAGTTTGGCTCCTCGCTCCGCACCTGGTCCGGCGGATAGGCAAGGATGTAGCCGTTCGGCCCGCGGCAGGCCTCAATGCCGTCGATCAGCTCGTTCAGGCGTTTGCGGAGTTCGGGGTTTTCGATCCAGCGGAGCGTGTTTCCGGCCCCCATGAGGAATCGGCCGGCGCTGGAGCCGCGGAGATCGGTGTCCCAGAACTGGACTTGCGGCTTGTCGTCGGGCGGATTCTTTTGTCCGACCCGCTGGCGAAACGGCACGAGCATGTGATTGACGGAAAACGAGCTCAAGAGGTAGCCGATGTTGTTCTCCATGACCTGCTTGAAGAGCCCGGCATCGTCGAGTGTGACGCCGCCGGTGGGAGTGAGGGCCTTGTAGGCCACGGGGCGCCACGTGCTCGGGTCGCTGGCCTTGAGCCGCGTCGGGTATTTCGCCGGCCGGTCGTCGGCCGCCAAGCTAAGCTGAACCGTGCCGAGCAGGATGACGGCGGCCAAAATGGTCAGTGATCGACGGGGCCAGGTTGCAGTCGTCATGTCATTTCTCGCAGGGTTGAAGGACGCCATGGGGCTGGATTCCGGATCGCGTAACATATACCATACCAGTTCAAAGTGGGCCGAAAAAGTGGGCAGATCACCTCGTGCGGAAAGAAATGATCGAACGCATTGACCATATCAATCTCGTCGTCGACGATATGCCGGCGGCCATCGGCTTCTATCGCGATCTGCTGGGCATGAAACTCACCAGGCAGGCCGCCATCGGCGGGCCGTGGATCGATGCCATGACCGGATTGGCCCAAGTCGAGGCCGACGTGGCGTTCTTGGAACTGCCCGCAGGGCCGGGCATCGAATTGCTCCATTACCGCAATCCGCAGGGCACGCGGCCGGAGGGCCTGGCTCGGCCCAACACCAAGGGGCTCCGCCATTTCGCCTTTCGGGTGCAAGATCTCGATGAGTTGGCGGCGCGCGTGAAGGCCGCCGGCGTTCGGCTGATGAGCGACGTGCAGGAAGTCCCCACGGCCCAGGTCGATTATGCCGACCTGCGCAAGCGGCTCCTCTATTTGTACGACCCGGAAGGAAATCTCTTGGAACTGTGCGAGTATCAGTCAAGCGGGAAGAGCGGTTCTTGCCACACCAAGCAACCCGGATAAGCAAAGTGAGAGCCAAGATGCATCGATGGCTGGCAATTACCTCTCTTCTGATCGCCGTGGCGGCAACGCCATCCGCTCTGCCCGCGGCAGAGACGCATCCCAACATCATCTGCATCGTTGTCGATCAGCTCCGCTATCAGGCGTGTGGCTATGCGGGCGAGTGCAAAGCCCGCACACCGAATCTCGACACGCTGGCGGCGTCGGGGGTCAGTTTTCGTCAGGCCGTGTCGTCCACGCCCGTGTGCAGCGCTTTTCGGGCCTCGCTTTTCACCGGCAAGTGCACCAGCAGCACGGGCATGGTGATCAACGAGCTGCGCATGAACACGCATCATACGTTCCTGGCCCAGTGCCTTACGCGGACCGGTTATCAGACGGGCTTCATCGGCAAATGGCACCTCTACGCCAACCAGTTGGGAAACCATCTCGACCCGAAAAACTCCTTCGTGCCGCGGGGGCCCAACCGGCTGGGATTCGACGGCTATTGGGCCGCCTACAATTTCCATGACGGTTATTACAACGCCTATTACCACATGGAATCGCCCGAGAAGATTTTCTACGGCCCGGGCGTCTACGAGCCGGACGCCCAGACCACGATGGCCATCGATTACGTGAAGGCGGCCGAAAAAAGGAAGCAGCCGTTCTTTCTCTGCTTGTCGATGGCCGCGCCTCACCCGCCGTGGCGTAAAGACAATGTTCCCGCGGAATATTACGCGTTGTTCAAAGACGTGAAATTCCCGCCGCCGAAGAATTATTCGGAGAAGCTCGATCCTTACGGCGATGCGTGGTCCAACAAGGGTTGGCCGAAAAACCTCGAGGAACGCGCCGAGCGGATGCGGATCTACTACGCGATGATCGCCAACATCGACTGGAACATGGGCCGGCTGCTGGCCGCCGTTGACAAGGCCGGCATCCGTCGGCAGACCATCATTCTCTTCACCGCGGACCATGGCGAGATGCTGGGGGCCCACGGGCGGATGATGAAGAACATTTTCTACGAGGAGGCCGTCCGGGTGCCTTTCCTCATCCGCTGGCCGGGCACGATTCCCGCCCGGACCGTCTCCGACGCCTGTCTGGGCAGCGCCGACATCATGCCCACGCTGCTGGGTTTGGCCGGCATCGAAATCCCCAAGGAGGTGGAAGGCGTCGACTTGAGCCGTTGTGCCCTGGGCCAGCCGGCAGCGGAGCCCCCTTTCGCCTTCCTAATGAACACCGGCGCCTGCGCGGCCTGGGAGAACGGCCACGAATGGCGGGCGCTCCGGACCAAACGCCACACCTACGCGGTGTATCGCGGCTGGGCGGAGAAACACCTGCCCCGAAAAGAACTGCTCTTCGACAACGTGGCCGACCCCTACCAGATGAAGAATCTGGCCGGAGAGCCCGAGAACGCTTCGTTGCTGGCCGGCTTCCGCCAGCAGTTCACAGACAAAATGGCCTCCCTCAACGACACCTTCCCGGAATCGACATGGTACCAGAAGCACTGGATCGAGAACCGGATCATTCAGCGGACGGCAACGCTGCCGTAGCTAGGATTTCAAAGTGTGGCAAATTCAGATGGTGGCACGTCCTGCGCGTAGCGAAGGGCTGTCATGGCCTTCCCTCCCCCCCGATAGAGATGACTTTCGAAAATCGCCCGCCAGATGCTTGACATTGGTTTGAACATAGGCATAATGGTTGGCAGTATGCCTTCTGTGCTGACTTCCTACTAGGCAGCGGTAAGCACCTGATCGGCGATACGTAACCTCTGGGACGTGTCATCGGTGATGTGCGTTCTGATTGGCTCTATGTCAAGAGCCATCCCCCGTGAACCAAGCGTCGGCGGAGATTCTCCGTCCACAACCCAGTACGATCACTCAGCAGCACAATCGAACTCGGAACGGCAACCATGGAAACCTTGAACATCAGAGCGATAAGTATTACCGCGGTGTTGGTGAGTACGACCCATAGCCGGATGGCGATTCTTTGACGGTCACAGCAAAACGCCACCCCGACCAAAAGGCAGCGTCAGCATCTCGTAATTCTGGTTCCAGCAGTGACGGGACCAGACTCGTTTGTTTGACGGTCTTTGTTCTTCTCGATCAGAGCAATCGGCAATTTCATGTTTTGAAAGGAACGATCTGATGTGTACCAAGATGAAAGTGGTTTTGGGAGTCGGAGCCCTTGTTTCGATGCTGGGTGTGTTCATGAGCCCTGCCCACGCGACTGCCGTGGCCGTGGCCGATCCTAGCTTTGAAGAAAATGTCGTGGCTCCCGGCGCGACGCTGGCTCCCAGCAACTGGGGGGGAATATGGTCGGGCATGGCACCGGGTGAATGGCTTGCTTGGGATTCGAACGCCGTAGTGTGGCGTCCGACGAGTGCGAACTTTCCCAGCATTGCCACAACTGGCTCGCTACCTAGCTCTGCCGACGGACAGCAGTGCTTGACCAACATCGGCCAGTTGGACAGCGGGGTTGGTCAACTTTTCGACGGGCTTATTCAACCACATGAGACGATCACGCTGACGGTCGCCGTCGGCATGCCGTTGGGCTTGCCGTACAACTCAGGCACGGTGTTCGCCTTCGCCTACCAGGACCCGACGGACCCCACCGGGATGACCGGGGGCGAGATATTCGAACAGGACGGGCCGAATCACGACCCTACATTGGTGCCTGGCACGTTTATCGACTTTTCAGTTTCGATGAACACCGATGACTACATTGTGCCGGGGGCCCAGCCGGGAGACACGGATGAATACGGCAATCCTTTGCTCGCAGCGGGCGATAACTTGCTGGCTGTCATTGACGTGGGACCCGGAATGTGCGTGGACAACGTTCGGGTAAGCGTGGTTTCGAACGTTGTTCCCGAGCCGTCGACACTGGTGTTGATGGCTGCCGGGCTGCTGGGCGTGCTGGGCTACGCTTTCGCCAAGAGGCGGCGTTGACGAGCCGGTTTCCAAACGGTCTTGGTGCAAAAACTGCGTTTTCCGATGGGGGGTGACGACGAATTGCCTCCAATTCCAAAGGTGAGGTGGGAGATGAGAAGGTTTAAGCAAGCGATCTTGTGTCTGGCGATAGTGGTTATGGCGTCGTCGGTTACAGTCGCCTGGGCGGACGTATTCAACATGCCTGACGGGGAAACCAGCCTGCAATTCGTCACCGTGGGCGATGCGGGCAATGCGGCGGACACGAACGGCCACGGTTCAGTCGGTTACACGTACCAGATGGGCAAGTATGACGTGACGCTAGGGCAGTATTGCCAGTTCCTCAACGCTGTGGCCAAAGCGGACCCCTACGGCCTTTACGCCGGTGCCATGGCTGGGGAATTTGCAACTCTCGGAATTGCCCGAAGCGGCAGTTCGGGCAGCTACAGCTACACGGTCACGGGCAGTTACAGCCAGGCGGCGAATTGCCCGATCTTCTATGTCACATGGGGCGATGCGGTCCGCCTCTGCAACTGGCTGCAAAACGGCCAGCCCGCCCGGCCTGAAGGTGACGGGACGACGGAGACGGGGGCATACACCCTCAACGGCGCGGTCACGACCTCAGCCCTGATGGCCGTCACCCGCAACGCGGGGGCCACGTACTTCCTTCCCTCGGAAGACGAATGGTACAAGGCAGCGTATTACAAGGGTGGAAGCACCAATGCGGGCTACTGGCTGTATCCGACGCAGAGCAACGCCATGCCGAGCAATGTTCTTTCGGCAACGGGCACGAACAACGCCAACTTTTACAACGGTGTCTACACCGACCCGGTGAATCTCCTTACTCCAGTTGGCGCGTTCGCGGATTCGCCCGGCCCCTACGGCACGTATGACATGGCTGGCAATGTCTTGGAGTGGGAGGAGGTATATAAAGGCGCTTCAGCGCGTGGTCTGCGTGGCGGGTCGTTCTACGGCAGCACCTCGATTTACATGGCTTCGTCGCACGAGTACAACAGCGCCCCGACGTTCGAGGACGACTTCATTGGTTTCCGCGTGGCAGAAGCAGTTCCTGAGCCCGGCAGCATCGCCATGTTGGTAGCCGGTGCCATGAGCCTGCTCGCCTACGCTTGGCGACGGCGGGCGAAGGCGGCGTAAAGCGACCGGTATCCAACCGAGAACGATAGAGCCGTCCCTCGCGGACGGCTCGCGTTCCTCTTGTCGGGTCATACCGGTAAGGACCTGATCAACTGCATCCAACGCGGCTTTCGGCGAATGCAGCACCATGGAAACGTCGGCAAACGCCGACGAAAGCGAGCTACTCTCCTGGCGATTATTTAACGGTAACTCGCGAAGGGCGTGGTCCGAGTGCTGCCACGCCCCTCGTTCCTCAGAGCGTGCCACGCGCCGTCCGCATTCCAGGGCCGTTGACAACGCCGCGCCCCGGCGCGAAACTCAAGCTTGTCGGGTCGCTGCCAAAAGGGACCGGCGGCCAGAACCGCGGTCGAGTCCCACAAACCCTTCCCCCCTTTCACCCTCCAATCCGTCCCCATCGCCATGAAACACGCTGCCATTTCCCTCGCTCTGCTGGCCCTTGCCGCCTGCACCTCCCTGTCTCTGGTGACCGACGCGGCTTGCGGCCGTGAGTACCACGTTTCGCCGCAAGGTAGCGACGCCAACGACGGCTCCGCCGCCCACCAGCTCAAGACGATCTCGGCCGCCGCCCGGCTGGCGCAGCCCGGCGACGTGGTCACGGTCCACGCGGGCGTCTACCGCGAACGCATCAGTCCGCCGCGGGGCGGCCAGTCGGATACGAAGCGGATCGTCTATCAGGCGGCCCCCGGCGAGAAGGTGGAAATCAAGGGCTCGGAAATCGTCAAGCATTGGCAAAAAGTCCAAGGCGATACGTGGAAGGTCACGCTCCCCAACAAGTTCTTCGGCAAGTTCAATCCCTATAGCGATCTCATTCGCGGCGACTGGTTTTCGCCCGGGCACCGCCGGCATCACACCGGCGCCGTCTATCTGAACGGCGAGTGGCGGCTCGAGGCCGCCAAGCTTGAAGACGTGCTCAAACCGGCGGGCAATACGCCGCTTTGGTTCGGCCAGGTCGACAAACAGGGCACCACGCTCTGGGCGCAGTTCAAGGGAGTCGATCCCAACAAGCAACTGGTCGAGATCAACGTCCGCCGCACGGTTTTTTATCCGGAGAAGACGGGCATCAACTACATCACCGTCCGCGGCTTCATCCTGCGCCACGCAGCCACTCCCTGGGCCCCGCCCACCGCCGAGCAGATCGGGCTCATTGGCACGCACTGGAGCAAGGGCTGGATCATCGAGAACAACGTGATCAGCCACTCGCGGTGCTCGGGCATCGCGCTGGGCAAGTACGGCGACGAGTGGGACAACCGGGCGGAGTCGGCCGAGGGATACGTCGGCACCATCCACCGCGCCCTGAAAAACGGCTGGTCCAAGCAAAACATCGGCCATCACCTGGTCCGCAACAACACCATTTCGCACTGCGAGCAGACCGGCATCGTCGGCAGCATGGGCGCCGTCTTCAGCACCGTTACCGGCAACACCATCCATGACATCCACGTGCAACGGCTTTTTAGCGGGGCCGAGATGGCCGGCATCAAGTTCCACGGGGCGATCGACGTGCAAATCTGCGGCAACCACATCTACCGCACCTGCCTGGGCATCTGGCTCGACTGGATGGCCCAGGGCGCTCACGTCAGCGGCAACCTGTTTCACGACAACGGCCGCGACGTGTTCTTCGAGGTCGATCATGGGCCGTTCCTGGTCGACAACAATCTATTTCTTTCGCCCGGGACGCTGCTGGATAACTCGCACGGCGGCGCTTACGTCCACAACCTGATCGCCGGCAACGCGCAGGTGATTCTCCACGACGCTCGGCTTACTCCGTTCCACAAGCCGCACTCCACGGAGCTGACCGACCTGCACGTCAATTCCTCCGGCGACGATCGCTTCTACAACAACCTGTTCATCGAGCAGGGCAACCTGAGCGGCTACGACAAGGCCGAGCAGCCCGTCTGGATGCAGGGCAACGTGTTTCTCGGCGCTGCCAAGCCCTGCAAGTATGAGAAGTCTCCGCTCGTGCGGCCGGAGTTCGATCCGGCGGTCAAGCTGGTCGAAGAGCCCGACGGCTGGTATCTGGAACTTGCCCTGGACAAAGATTGGGGCACGGCACAGGCCCGCAAGCTGGTGACCACCAGGTTGCTGGGCAAGGCGGCCGTGCCGAAGCTGCCTTACGAACAGCCGGACGGCTCGCCGCTTCGTCTCAACACCGACTATTTCGGCAAGGCCAGGGCGGAGGCCAATCCGTTCCCCGGTCCGTTCGAATTGCCCGAGGGCGGAAAGCAGCGATTGAGAGTTTGGCCCATCGCCAAGCGTTGACAGAAAACATGGTGGGGCTCGCTGCGCTCGACCCGCCCTAATCGGGTTCGACGAACCGAACGAAAAACACATTGTGAGGGTGGCACGCCCTGAAAGGGCGTGGTAGCCAGGGAATCACGCCCTTTCAGGGCGTGCCACCCGAGTCAGTTACCGATCTTGTTCGTCAAAACCCATCGGGAGAGCCGTCATGATGCGAAAACTGATAATCGTCGCGTTGCCGGTCGTTCTGGCCGCCGTGGGGGCCGCACAAGCCGCGGCCGACGAGCCGTTCGTGCGGCTCATGCCGCTCGGCAAGCCCAAAATTGTCGCCGCGGCACAGCCGTGGGGTCACGGAGCCATGCCCGCTGAAAACTTGCTCGATGATTCGCCGCTGACCGAGTACGCCTCGGACGGCAAGGGCACCGAGACGTTCGTCGAGTTCGATTTTGGCGCCCCGGTCACGATCGGCGCGTTCCGCCACGTCAACCGCAACGACCCGGCGCTGGTGGCCGCCTCCGAGTTGACGTTTAGCGACGCGGCCGGCAAGCCGGTGGCAAAGATTCCCGTTCCGCACGTGGGCGGGCGCGCCGGGGTGACGATGTTCGCCTTGCCCAAGCCGGTCACCGCTCAGCGGGTCCGCTGGCAGGTCACCAAAATCGTCACCCCCGGGATTTCTTGCGTGGGCGGCAGCGAAATCCGCTTCTTCCAGGCTGGCCCGGCAGAGGGCTCGCCCCGTGGCATCGGCATCGACGCCCGGACGGACGTGATCGTCGAGCGGAAGCAGGGCCAGCTCGTCCAGTCGCTGGTGGTGGCGATCGATTATCCGTACATGAGGCCGATCGAGGCCGTGCTGCGCGTGGCGGGGCAAGAGCCCCGGCCCCTGACGCTCAAGTTGGGCAGCCAGCGCGTGGAATTCCCCATTCCCGCCATCGAGACCAAACAGACGTTGCACGTTGCAGTCGATTATGCCGGGCAGCCGGTGGTCGAACGGCAGGCGACGCTCAAGCCGGCGCGGAAATGGGTCGTCTACCTGCTGCCGCATTCGCACATCGATATCGGCTATACGCATGTTCAGACCGAGGTGGAGCGCAAGCAGTGGGACAACATCAACAAGGCGTTGGCCCTGTGCGCGAAATCGGCCAATTATCCGCCCGAGGCACGGTTCAAATGGAATGCCGAAGTGCTTTGGGCGATGGACAGCTACCTGCGGCGGCAGCCACCCGAGAAGCAGCAACGGCTGGTCGACGCCATTCGTGCGGGACAGGTCGAGTTGGGCTCGCTTTACGGCAACGAATTGACCGGGCTCTGCCGGCCGGAGGAGTTGCTGCGACTGATGGAGCGGGCGATGACGATCGGCCGGCGCTGCGGGGTCAAGGTCGACTCGGCCATGATCAGCGACGTCCCCGGTTACACGTGGGGCATCGTGCCCGCCATGGCCCAGGCCGGCGTGAAGTATTTTTCCATCGGTCCGAACTATTGCGCGCGCATCGGCCAAACGTTGAGCGCGTGGGAGGACAAGCCTTTCTACTGGCTCGCGCCCGATCGCCAGCATAAAGTCCTCTGTTGGATTCCTTACTTCGGCTACGCGTTTGGGCACGTCCACCAGTCGGACGTGGGCAAGGTGTTGCCGCAGCATTTGGTGGAACTGGAAAGGAAGGGCTATCCCTACGATATGGTCGAGTTGCGTTGGTGCGTGGGCGGTGACAATGGTCCGCCCGACGCTGGCCTGTCCGACATGGTGAAGAACTGGAATGCGAAGTACGCCTGGCCCAAATTGGTCATCACCACGACGAGCCGGTTGTTCCGCGAGTTCGAAAAACGCTACGCCAGCAAGATTCCGGTCGTGCACGGCGATTTCACGCCGTATTGGGAGGATGGGGCCGGTTCGACGGCGCGGGAAACGGCCCTCAATCGCACGGCCGCCGAGCGGCTGGCACAGGCCGAAGCGATTTCGGCCATGGTCGGCCCGAAAGAGTATCCGGCGGCGGCGTTTTCCGACGCCTGGCGAAACGTCTTGCTCTACGACGAGCACACCTGGGGCGCGTCTAACAGCGTCAACGAGCCGGACAAACCATTCGTCAAAGATCAATGGAAGATCAAGCAGGCTTTTGCCTTGCACGGCGATGCGGAATCGAAAGAACTGCTGGCGGCCGTATTGGCCAGACGCAGGAACGGCAAGATATCCGGCGCCGTGGATGTGTTGAACACGTCGGCCTGGCCGCGGACCGATCTGGTTACCCTGTCGAAGGAATTGAGCGTGGCCGGCGACGTCGTCACCGGACCCGACGGTCAGGTGATTCCCTCTCAGCGGCTTTCCACGGGCGAATTAGCCTTTTTGGCCAAAGGTGTGCTCGGTCTGGCCGGAAGGCGATACACGGTGGTCACAGGCAAGGCTCCGACGACGGGCAGCGCGAAGGCCGAAGCGAACATCGTCAGTACGCGAGCCGTTTCCGTGCAGGTCGAGCCGACCTCCGGTGCCATCGTGAGCTTGCGAAGCACGGCCGTCGGCGAATTGTGCGATGCGAAGTCGAGCGTGGGGTTGAACCACTACTACTACGTGTTGGCCGATAAAGTGAAGAAGGCCGGGCAGGCCGGCCCGGCCAAGATCTCCGTCAAGGAGTCGGGCTCTCTGGTGGCATCGCTCTTGGTCGAGTCGGATGCCCCGGGCTGCCTGAAGTTCAGCCGGGAGATTCGCGTCATCGACGGCCTGGACCGCGTGGACATCGTCAATGTGCTGGACAAGAAGGCGGTGCGAGTGAAGGAAGGCGTGCACCTGGGTTTCGCCTTCCATGTGCCCAACGGGGTGATGCGGATGGATATTCCCTGGGCGGTCATGCGGCCCGAGACCGACCAGATCGCCGGCTCGTGCAAGAACTGGTTCAGCGTGGGACGCTGGGTGGACGTATCGAACGACAGGTGCGGCGTGACTTGGGCGACGCTGGACGCGCCGCTGGTCGAGGTGGGCGGGATCACCGCCGCAATCGTGGGGATGGGCGATGAACCGGGGTTGTGGCTTTCGAAGCTGGAGCCGTCGCAAACGCTTTATTCATGGGTGATGAACAACCACTGGTTCACCAACTACAAGGCCGATCAGGATGGCCCAACGACGTTCCGCTATAGCGTGCTGCCACACCAGCAATACGATCAGATGGCGGTGCAGCGGTTCGGCATCGAACGGAGCCAGCCGCTTGTGGCCACGGCTGCCCAAGGCGCGGCTCCTGACGGCCGGCCGTTGCTCGAAGTCGACTCACCTGATGTGCTGGTGGCTTCAGTGAAGCCAAGCGAGGACCACAGGGCGATCATCGTCCGCCTTTTCGGTGCAGCCGGGCGACCGGCGAAAACCACGTTGCACTGGGGACGCAGAATGCCAAGGTCTGTGTGGATCAGCAATCTGGCCGAAGAGCCGGTTGCTCGTGTGAACGGGGCAATCGATGTGCCCGCCTATGGGCTGATCACGCTCCGCGCGGAATAGACGACGAGCTTGTGGCGGACTAAAGGACGCGGCGGGCAAGCCCGCCCGCTAGTGCGCTTGTGAGTGTATTGAATCGGCAGGGTGAGAGTCCCTGTCGAGGTTGGGTTTGAACCTCGTAACCGAACGTAACTGCGTCCTCGCGAGAGGGGGTGGAGAGCAACGGGAGGTGAACGGCTGGTCCGCAGGATGACGAACTCGATTCGGCCGGTTGTCGTGGCGAGCCTGCTAGCGAAAGGCGAAGCCCAAGTGACGCTGTGGTCCCCGCAAGGGATGCGGTCGGCAGACCGCGCGGTAAGCTCTCGGGACAAAACCAAACCCGAGAGGCGACAACAGGTGGTTGGAGGCGGAACGGTCGGAAGGTTTGATACATGAAGCAAGGAGACCTGAACGGAGATAAGCACGGCGTTCATTGTCCCTGATAAGGATACGAAGAGCCGGCCGTTCAGGAGTCAGAACGTTCATACGAGCGACGACGCGGGGCAATGCCCGCCGAGCAAAGGAACGTAGGAAAGTGGATGTAACATGACGCGCGACCAGACAACCCCCGTAACGCAAGTGTCGGCAACGACTAAGCACGACGGACTGCATCAGGCACACGTGACCTGGTACGGACTGGTCCCTGCGTCGATGTGTCATGTTGATGGCCTTCCCACGAAGGTCAGGGTCTACAATCCCTGCCGACGCCGAGAGGGGCGCTTGTCCTCTTCCCGGTCTTGGTCCGTCAATCCTCTTGGAGGTAAAACCACTAACTGGAGAGCCGGATGCGGGAGATCCGCCCGTCCGGTTCGGAGGGAGGGGAGGCCGGGAACCTAACCGGCCTTCCCTACCCCTATCACGTCCCGATATCGGACGAGGGGGCCAATCCCCTTTTTCGCCCCTCTTGCAATTGCCGCGGCGTCCGGTATGTTCTTGGCTCCTACCGGAAAGTGTTCGCAGGATGCCAGATCGTCGCAGGATGCGTGGCGAATATCCTGACATCCGTGCGAAACGTCATTTGTGGTAACTCGGGCGGCGACGGTTCCCTGCCGGCCTGATTGCCCTTTGCTGCCCGGGCGCGCTTTGCGTCCCGCGTTTCCTTAACAACAAGGATTGCTCGATGATGACACCCAGACTGACACTCTGTCTCGTTGCGCTGATGCTGAGCACCGTTACCGCCAGTGCGCAGAACTCCCCGCCGCTGGCCGCGCAGAAGACCAGCCCTGTGGCCCCATCCCCAACCGCCGCCGGGACCGGCAACGACGCCGGGCCCTCGGCCACCTTGATGGAACGGGATGAAAAACAGGTCGACGGCGTCAACCTGCTGGCGATCGAGGCCAACATCGTCTCCTACACCAACGACGAGCGGGCCCGATACGGCCTGCCGCCTTTGCAGGTCGATCCGGAATTGATGGAGACCGCCCGCGAACATGCGTCCTGGATGACGCGCAGCGGGCGGCTGGTTCACACGATGCAGGCCGTGGCGGAGAACATCGCCATGGGCCAGCCGCACAGCCACGATGCCGTGCAGTCGTGGATGAACTCCTCGGGACACCGGGCGAACATTCTCAACGCCGCCCACCGGCTGATCGGCGTGGCGGCGTTCCGCACCGAGGGTGGCACGATTTTCTGGTGTCAGCAGTTCCGGCCGTAGGGTGGCGAACGGCGGTCATTTAGTCGAAGCGGCCGCCCAGTTGCGGCTCGAAATCTGGCCGGCCTGCCAGCCGGGCCAATTCTCGCATCAAGCGGCGAGTCAGTTCCTCCTGGGCGTGCCGCGCATCGCCGCTATCGAGATAGGGCGAAACGTCGATCGGTTCGCCGATCTCCAGTCGCACCGCCGCCGGCATCAGCAGACAACCGAGCGTCGTCCCGTTGTAAGGAGCCCCGTGAACGTAGCAGGGCACGATCGGCGCCCGGGCCTTCAGGGCGATCAGCGCCGCTCCCGACCGGCCGGGCAGGAGCAACTGCTCGCTAGTGTTAATGCGTCCTTCGGGGAACATGCCCACCAGCGCGCCGCGCTGGACCAGGCGGATGGCCGCCCGAACGGCCGCCGGGTCGACGGCGCCGCGGCGGACGGGAATGACCTCACAGAGGCGTAGGAGCTGTCGAAAACCGGGATATTCGCAGTATTCCTTGGCCACCATCCAGTGGATCGCCCGGGGCACGGCCATCTGTAAAAAAGAAGGATCGAGCGGGCAGCGGTGATTACAGACAACAACGGCGCCCTGGCCGGGCGGGATGCGGAAATCGCCGTGGATTTTTGCTCGCCAAAGGATCCTTGCGAGCGAATAATTCACAGCGTAGAGGAGCGATTGGGCCGGCGTAAACGGCGAGCGCCGCAACGTCATTACAATCCAACCCGCTAGCCCCGCGGCCAGTGTTGCCACCGCGCAAAGGGCAAGAATATTGGTGATTTCGACCGATAAGAGAGGTACTTTGCCCATAATGTTCTACGTTTATTCTACCATCCCCCTGTCTCTCCCGCGAGGCTTGCCACCGGGCACCCAACAGCCAGGGATTGTTTCATGAAGATCGGCATCCTCAGCGATAGCCACGGCAACGTTGCGGCCGTGCAACAGGCGATTCGCATTTTCGAAAGCATGCAGGTAAGCCTGATCATCCATTGCGGCGACATCGGCTCGAACGTCGTTTCCGCATTTGCCGGTTTTCCTACCCATTTTGTTCCCGGCAACATCGACGACGTCGAGCACCTGCGGGAAGTCATCGTCGATCCCGCCCACACGCTCCACGAGCAACTGGGCACGCTGGAGATCGAGGGCTGCCGGGTGGCCTTCCTGCACGGCGATAACGCGGAAGCGCTGCGGCACGCCGTTCACTCCGGCCATTGGCATCTGGTGTGTCACGGGCATAGCCATGCCTTTGGCCACCACTTCGAAGGCCGCACGCTGGTGCTCAATCCGGGCGCCCTGGTGCGCACGCGGAAGCCTTCGCTGGCCGTGGTCGATTTGCCGTCGCTCGAGGTGACAGAGATTCCCTTGTAGGCGCCGCGGCGCCAGCGGGCCTGGCACGTTTCCCTGGCAAGGAGCCAGTGCGGGGTCATTCTGAGCGCAGCGAAGAATCTGGCGTACCCCTCCGGCGACGAGATCCTTCGCTGCGCTCAGGATGACTACTCCGCGCCACCCATGCTATTGAAATGCCTGTCCCAATCGCCGACAATGGGCACGGGATTTCGGGGAAGGAGTCCAACGGCATGATTCCATCGGTCTTGCGGCGGGCATGGCCATTACTCGCCTTAGCCGCGACGCTCCTGCTCATCGCGACCTTCGTCGCGCGGGCTTGCTATTTCCGCAACGACATCAGTTTCCTGGCCGAAGGCGCGCCGGCCCGCTGGATCATCTATCCGGTGCCCGGCTTCGGCGGCGTCCGTCCCGGCGTGCCGCTGGACGCGATCTTCCGGCGCACGTTCTCGCTGGCCTCGGTCCCGGCCGCGGCGAAACTCGACCTATGCGTCTTTCGGAGCGGCACGGTCTCGCTGAACGGAAAGGCGGTGCCCGCCGAACTCGATGCCGATCATTGGAAGGCGGGGGCGAGCTGCGACGTCGCGCGATTCTTGCGCCGCGGGGCCAACGATCTGGCGGTGACGGTTACCAATGCGTCGGGCCCACCCGCTTTGTGGCTCGCCCTTTCCTGCCCGGAAGCGGTGGTCACAAGCGACAAGTCGTGGGAGGTATCGTTGGCCGGTGCCACTTGGCAGCCGGCGGCCTTGGCCGCCGACCCGGTCCCGCTGGCTAACGTCGATCCCGACGGCGAAGCGGAGCAGGTCATTCCTTCGTTAGGCCAAGTCTGGCCGGCGTGGCTTATCTTCGCCGGCCTATCGGCGGCCGCGGTTTGGCTCTGCGGCCGATGGCTCGTCGGCGGAGAACTGCCGGGGTCCGGCGCGGCTTTCCAGAACCCCATCGTGTCTCCGGTGGCAACGGCGCACGGCGAGAAAGAGCGGCCTCGCCCCCGCCGAGCCGGGGAGAGCGACCCGCGCCCAGCCGCGCCGTTGCGAGGCAACGGCGGAAATGGGGACGGCCGTACAGGATGGTGGAACGTCTTGTTGTTGCCGCCGGGACCGCACCGTCGCTGGGTGGGACTCATTCGTCTATTGTTCCTGCTGATTGCCGTTTTCTGGACCGCGTTGTTCCTGCACAATTCTCCCTACCTTGCTCCCGGTATCGGCTTCGACTCTAGCGGCCACCTGGCCTACATCCAGCATTTTTGCGGCAGTTGGTCGATTCCGCTCCCCGGCGAAGGCTGGCAAACGCACCATCCGCCCCTCTATCATTTCCTGGTGGCCAGGATGCTGAGCGCCGTGGGCTGCGCTCCCCATACGGCCAGCGGCATCTTGACGATCCGGCTCTTCAATCTGCTTCTGGCGCTCGGCAACATCTACGTGATTCTGGCCTGTTTGCGGCTGATCTTTCCCGAGCATCCGCGGCGGTGGATGGTCGGACTGCTGGTGGCCGGCTTCCTCCCCATGCATCTTTATCTTTACCAGTATCCCACCAATCACATCCTGGGATGCAGCCTGGCGTCGTTGGCGATTTATCTTGTGCTACGCATTGTTTGCATTTCGCGCGCGGGCATGTGGAATTACGTGGGCTTGGGACTTTGCCTGGGCCTTGCCCTGTTGTCGATCGTCAGCATCTTTCCGCTGGTCGTGCTGGCGGGCGCGGCCCTGCTGGCAAAGGCTTATGTGGCCCGGGCCGAAATCCCGTGGCGTCGTGCCGCGCTGCGGATCGGCGTGGTGGCCGCCCTCGTTCCTGCCATTTGTGGTTGGTACTACCTGTATGTGTGGACCAATCTTGGCACGCCCCTGCTGGCCAATACGGGCTCCGGGCCGGGGACGCCCTGGCCCTGGTGGCAGGACCCGGGATTTCGCACCAGCGGCGATTACCTTCGCTTTGGCCAGTCGCTGCGGTCCCCCTTGTGGAGCGCCTGGTATAGCGTGGGGGATGGACTTTACTCGACGCTGTGGGGCGACAGCGATTGCGGTGGCCGGCTCGGAATCGATGACCGCCCGCCCTGGCGCTACGACTACCTTGTGGCCGGCATGCTCTTGGCGGTGGCGCCTTCGGTGGCGCTCCTGCTGGGCTGCGGGACGGCGATTTTCCGCTTCCTGCGGAAGCCGACGATCGTTTGGTCGTTCCTCCTGGCCGTGGGCTTCGTGGCCGTGCTGGTCGTGCTGTATGGCAGTCTGCGGGTGCCCTACTGTTTTGTGAAGGCCTTCTACGGTCTTGCCGCGGCCGTTCCGCTGTGCGCTTTGGCAGCCCTCGGTTTCGATCTCCTGGGGGCATCCTCCCGCCGGCTCCGCGGCCTGGTTTTCCTGCTCGTGGGCGTGTGGGCGCTCAACTCGGCCGCCTCCTACGTGATTTCGCCCGCTTCGGCCGAAGCGCAGAGTCGCCTGGCCATGCAACTGGCGCTGGCCGGTCGCGAGAGCGAGGCAGCCGCCAGGCTGGAGCAAAGGCTCGGCGCACATCCCGACGACGATTTCGCCCGCTTGCTGCTGGCTAAACTGTGCATCAACAGAAAGCTTGACGATGCGGCTCGGCGGCTGCTCGAAGTGCCCGCCGGTCAGTGCGAACGGTCGTCGCGTCATTATCTCTTGGGCATGGTGTTAGCCAGGCAGAGGCACTTGTACGATGCCCACCGTGAATTTCAGGCCGCCTTGCGGCTGACCCCCGGCGACACGGACGTGGCGTCGGCCTATGCGCAGACCGTATTGCCGGGGCCGAACCCGCGGGCGGCCATCGACGCCTGGCGAAACGTGTTGCGCGTTAACCCGCATTTAGTCCAAGCCCACGCGACCCTGGCACGGCTTTACCTCAAAGCGGGCGAGCCGGCGGCGGCGCATCAGCACGAAAAATACGTCCGTGCCCTCGAGCAGTGGATTCGGCAGAAGAAATCGCAACGATTGTGATCCTCTCAGAGCCCGGCTAGGCGGGCCGTCTCGTCGTAGCCGCGCAGGCCGGCCGAGGCCCCGTAACCGGTGACACAGCAGGCCCCGGCGGCCGCCCCCAGACGGCCACACTGCTCGACGCTGAGGCCGCGGAGCAAGCCGGTCAGCACCCCGGCAAAGAAACTGTCGCCCGCCCCCGTCGTGTCGACCACCGGCCCGGGCGGCGACAGGCACTCGATCGCGACGTATTGGCCCGCCGCCGGGCTCAACAGCGCGCCCTTCGCGCCCAGCTTTACCCCTAGCAGGCCCGGCGCGCCGCAATTGCGGTAGGTCTCGATGATCCGCTGGGGATCGTCCAGCCCTGTCTGATGCGTAGCTTCGGCAATGCTGGGCACATAGACGTCGACGTGCGGCAGGATGCGGTCCAGGGGTTGCATCGCGCCCCCTTCGCCGGCCGTGTCGAGGGCGGTTTGGCAGCCCGTCTGGCGAATGGCGGCCATGATTTCCGCCAGATCGCCCTCCAGGTTCGGCATCAACGAATAGTAGCCGACCAGCATCATGCGGCTGCGGGCGAAGAAATCGAGATGCTCGAAAAACAGGGCCTTGTTCATCAACTTCGGCGCGCCGACGCAGTGGGCAAAACTCCGCTCGCCGCTGGGATCGATCAACACGCCCGTGGTGCTGGTCGGCGCCGTGGCGTGCACCAGCAAGCGGCTGCAATCGACCCCTTCGCTTTCGAGTTGCCGGCGGATGACGGCCGCCCATTCGTCGCGGCCGACGTAGCTGAAGGCCGCCGTCCGCATCCCCAGCCGGGCCATGGCGATGCCCGCATTGCACAGGATGCCGCCGGTGGTCACCTCGACCGGTTCCGCATGAAACAGCCGGCCGGCGCCCACCGGCACTTCCAAGGGCACCGGCCGAACCAACACGTCGACCACGCAGGAACCGCAAAGCACGCAATCAAAATCTCGGGCCGGTTTTCGGTTTGCCACGCGTTTAATACTCCCGGTTAGTGACGATGCCTGGCTGCGGAACAGGATACCTTCCGTCGGCGTTGGCCGGCAAGGGGCCCGGCGAGTCCATCGCAAACTTGTCGATTCCCGGGGCAAACTCGTGCGGACAGTTCATCATTTCGTCCCAGGTAACCTGGCGGCCGGTGTGGGCGGCCATGCGGCCCATCGACGTGGCCAGGCTGGCCTCGGCCCCCCGCTTGGCCTCGTTGTACGGCTTGTCCTGGCGAATGGCCTCGATCAAGTCGTCCCATTCCACCTGGTACGGATTCGGCTCGTGCGTGGTGCGCCAGGCCAGTTCCGCGTCGACGGGGTTCTGCCCCTTGAAGATCTGGCAACGGGCCGGGAAGCTGCCGGCGGCCGAAATGGTGGCCAGCCCCTTGGACCCGTGCAGGTTGCTGCCGAACTCCTCGTAACAACCGTCGATGCAGCGGCCGTAGAGGAACAGCTTCGTGCCGTCGGCAAAAGTGTACTCGACGGAATAGCTGTCGAAGTTCTGGTCCACGTAATTGCCGCGGTAGTGGCGGCCGCCGGTCGCCTGGGCCTTCACCGGCCAGGCGTCCTTCATCCAGCAACACTCGTCGATGTTGTGGATGTTGAAATCGCTATAGGCGCCGCCGCTGGCCCACAGGAAGCTGTGGAAACGGCGAATTTGATACTGCAGGTCGGTCATGCCTTGCGGCTTTCGTTCCGAGCGAAACGAGGCCGCCGGTCCGTGCATGCGGTAGCTCCGCATGGCGATGATGGTGCCGATCTGGCCCGCCTTGACGCGATCGTACAGTTGCCAGCGGCCCTTGCTGTGGCGGCACATCAGCCCCACAGCCACCTTCAGGTTCTTCTTGACCGACTCCTCGGTCAAGGCCAACAGTTTGCGCGTGCTCGGGCCGTCGACCGTGGTGGGCTTCTCCATGAACACGTTGAGGCCCTTCTGGATCGCATAGCCGAAGTGAACCCAGCGGAAGCCGGGCGGGGTGGCAAAGATCGCCACGTCGCCGGGCCGCAGACAATCCATCGCCTTCTGGCAGCCGTCGAAGCCAACGAAGCGGCGGTCGGCCGGCACGTCGACCCGCTTGCCGCACTCCTTCGTCAACTGCTTAAAGCTGCCCTCGAGCCGATCGTCGAAGACGTCGGCCATGGCCACCAGTTTGATCGGTCCGCTCTGGGTGGCCAGGGCGTTGGCCGCCGCGCCGGTGCCGCGCCCGCCGCAACCGATCAGCGCCACCTGGATGGTGTTATTCTCGCCGGCGTGGACGTGCGGCAAGGCAACGCCCGCCAGCGCCGAAGCCGCGGCGATGCGGCCGGTATGTTTCAGAAACTCGCGACGCGATCCGGTGGGATTTTCAGGGTTCATCGAGGGGTTCTCCGGAAAAAGAGGGCGGCGGGGAAGGAAATCGCGGGCTGGCTCCGATTGCATCAACGTGGTTCCCTCTCCCTCCGGGAGAGGGTTGGGGTGAGGACGGCTGCGAGCGTCTGGCCCCGGAGGGGCCGTTGATAATAGCCCAGCGATTCATCGCTGGGTCCGCGGGGCAAAAAAACACGCGTCTGTCCCGGAGGGACAATTGAAAGCTGGTCCCGGGGCAACGTGTCAATCGTCCCTGCGGGACTACAAAAACCTTTCTTTTCACCGGTCTTCCCAGCACTGAAGTGCTGGGCTACTATCAAACGTCGGGACGGAGAGGCACGTGCAGGTTCGGCACAACGGCGAGGGCATCGGCCCCACGCCCAGACTATTACGCCACTGTAAAACAATCCCTCGACCAAATCAACCGGCGTCGCATCAATTTAGTCGCCGTAGCGGATTCTGGTGCTGGAGATCAATTGTGCAACCGGCAACGGCCTGCGGGTGTTTTCTCAGGGAGTGGAGATCTTCTGCAAGGCGTCGGCAGCCGTCTTGCGGAGGTCCTTATCCGGATCTTTGAGCAGTTCGGTGAGGGCCGGTATCGCGGCCTTCGCCGCGGGGCCAATGTGGCCCAAGCTCGAAGCGGCCGTCTGTCGCACCCACTCGTTCTTAAGCAATGCGATGAGGGCTGGAGTTGCGCTCTTGGCCGCGGAGCCGATCTCTCCCAGGGCCCAGGCAGCCGTCTCGCGAACCGACTCGTCGATGAGCAATTCCGTCAGCCGCGGCACGGCGAACTTCGCCTCGGGGCCGATCTTTCCCAGGGCCAAAGCCGCCGCATCTCGAACGTGCCAGTCCTTATCCTTGAGCAATTCGGTAAGCTCTGCGGATGCGGTGTTGGCCGCGCGGCCTGCGTCGGCCAGGACCAACGCAGCGGTTACCCGAACCCACGTATGCTGGTCCTGGAGCAACTCCGTGAGCGCAGGGATGGCATTCGGACCGATACTGCCCAGGGCCATGGCAGCGGTTGCCCGCAGCCGCTCATCCTTGCCCTTGAGCAATTCCGTGATCGCAGGGATGGCGGCCAAACCGATCTTCCCCAGGCCCCTGGTAGCGGCCACGCGAACCTGCTCATCGTTGCTCTTGAGCAATTTCACCAGCGCGGGGATGGCTCCCGGACTGACCGTCCCCAGCACGGCAGCAGCGACCACCCGAACCCCGGTGTCCTTGTCTTGGAGTAATTCCGTAAGGGCTCGCGTGGCTGCCTCCACCTCGGGGCCCATTTCTCCCAGGGCCGAAGCGGCGAACAACCGGACCACCGCATCCTTGTCCTTGGTCTCAGCCACCCAACGGCTGAGAGGCTTTCCCTCGTACTCGGGTTCGTTGAACGGCATAGTGCTAGCTAACGAATGATATTGCTCAGGGAGAGGTCAGGTGGTGGACGGACACGAACGCCCCGGGATTGCAATCGCGGCGGGCAACCGGTCTCACTATCGCGATGGCGGACGCGGGGCACGCGGCCGAACGAAGTCATCATAGCGGCTTCGTGCCAGTGGCGGGAGGCTTCAGGCGGAGGCGTTTCAGCGGAATACATAGCAGGTGGGTAATGCCTTCTGGAATTTCTTCACGCCTTCCTTGGTTACTCGGCTGTCACCCAGATACAGCGATTGGAGTGTAGTCAACCGTTTGAGATGCTCCAATCCAGCGTCCGTCACCTTGGTTTCCGCCAAGCCTACCCATTGGATTTTGGTTAACCCTTTGAGGTGAACCAGTCCGGCGTCCGTCACTTTGGTTCCCGCCAAGCCCAGCCATCGGAGCTTGGTCAACCCTTTGAGGTGCTCCAGTCCGGCATCGGTCAGCTTGGTGTGCGACAGATCCAGATCTTCGAGGCTGGTCAACGCTTTGAGGTGAACCAGTCCAGCGTCCGTCACCTCGGTTTTCCGCAGACTCACGCCAAACACGGTCTGATTCTTTTCATCGAAAGTGACTTTGGCGCCTAGTTTTTCAATCTCGGCAACTGCCTTTGCCTGCTCGGTATTCGCCTCTGCTGCCCAGCCAGAGGCAACTATGGCAAGCGACAAGCCCAACACGTGCATCAATACTACAGGTCGGTTCATAAAACCCTCTCCGAGTCAGCAAAGGCGAAGCGGTCCGTACCTGTACGATAATCTACCCCCGCCGCTGTACGATTGCAAGAGTGCCCAAGAGTCAAGCAGATGGACCGAAAACGGATTTCTAACGCAATCCTCGTCACCTTCTCACTGATCTCGGGTAGGGTGGACGACGATGGAGATCGGCCGTAAGGAGGGACGAACGTGTCCAATCCTCTTTTCGGGAGCCATTTCCAATGAGGCGATTGGTTGGCCGGTTGTTGCTCGCGGGGGTGCTGTTGGCTGGCGCGGTGGCGCTGGGGCCACTGCTGTACGATATCGACTGGCAGAGCGGGTTTCGCGGCCGCTCGAGTAGCCACCTGACCAGCGAGCGCGTCGGTAAGATTGTGAACGGCTTGAATCGCCAGGAGGTGACCGCGATTCTCGGCCTTCCCTCGGAAGACCACATGGGCAGTTTGGCCGGCAGCGGCACTATCGAGGACGGATCGCGGTTCTTGATTTGGAACGACGGCCGCATGGAGTTGACGGTACACTTCAATCCCGAGGGCCTCGTGATCTCCAAGACGAACAAGCCCGTCCCCCCGTGACCTGCGGTTCTTCATCGCGTTGGCGAGACCGAGCAGCGGATGCCGGGACTATCGCTCAGGTATGCGGCCAGTCCCGAGCCGAAACAGCCGCCCTGCTGCTTGACCAACAGGGTGTTGACGCCGCGCTTCAGCTTGAGGGTCGCCGTGCGCAAATTGCGCCAGGTGGAGAAGTCCGGATCGAAGTCCGACTTCCTTTGGTAATCGGTGGAGAGCCGCTCGCCATTCAGCCAGGCGATGGCCCACCAGTCGACGCCCAGGCAAAGCAAGGCCGTCCGGTCGGTGTCGGAGGTGATGAAGGTCACCGCGTAGTTGATGTCGTAGGCCCCGGAGCCCGTGCGGGACGCCATGCCTACCACCAGGTCGTTGAGCGGGGCCCGGCTGGAGTCGTTCTGAACCTTCCAATGGAGTTCCTGGCCGTAACCGTTCCTATAGACGGCCTTGAGATCGACTTTATCCTCGGGGATGTACGGGGTGGCGAAGCCCTTGCGCACCGCTTCGTCATCGCCCGAACGTCCGCCTCCCTCCATCCCATAGAAGCTCTTGAAAGGGCCGATGACCATCCACTCCTTGTTCGTCGTCGGCTTGAGCTTCGGCCAGAGTTGCAGCGCATAGACCCCAAATTCGCCGTCGCGGCGGAAGCTGACCTTGGCCTTGCCTGCCTTGAGCTCAAGGAGAGGGAAGGAAAAGGTCTCGGGGGCTCGGGGCGTGCCGCTGGTCATGGCGGAAGGGAGGCAGGCGCCATCAATCGCTACGACCGTGGGGCCGCGATTCTTCGCCACGGCCCCGACATTGAGTGAATAGGTGCCGTCGGCCGGGATTGTCAGTTCGATTTCCAGAAGCCCATTCTTCGAGAGCAGCGTCTTCGAGCCCTTCCAGTCGGGGTTGAAAGTCGATGAATCGACCAGCCCCGCGCTGAGGGGCGAGACCAGGCGGTCGGCCGTGATCACCGGCTTGCGGGGAATCCAGTGCTCGCCGGAAGCCGACTCCAGGAGAATGCCCGGGAAGGCGGCGTGCTCTTGTCCCGCGGGGATTTCCGACAGCCCTTGGTAAACAGCCAGCGCGGGCGCCATGGAAAGGGCGGTGCGCGTGCGCCAGAAATGCCGCTTCTCGATGGCCTCCCAAGCGGCTGCCAACTGCCGGCGATAGGCTTTGCACTCCGCGGGAGCAAAGCACTCTTTGAGCGGGCCCGCCAGCCGCTTTCCGATGCTTTGCGCAAAAGCCAGACGGTTCTTGACGTCCTCGATCCGCTCGGCCGGCACGATAGTCGACGTCGCGGCGATTTGAGCGTCCGGGGAAGTTTTGAAGGTCCGCAGTTCGTAAGGGTTCAGGTGCAAAGACAGCACGCCCCCTTGGGCGGAAATCGCTTCGCCCGTGCTCAGGCGAATGATCTGGCCGGCGTTTTTCAGCCGGATGCCGATCTGGACCGGATACTGCTCGCGGTTGACGGCATAGAAATAGAAGCCGGGCGCGAAGTCCTGGTAGGGCTGGCGAAGCTCCCGGCACCAAACCGCGACGGGATCTCTGGCCGACTCGACGGCGGTGAACGGCAAGGCCGGCAGGGCTTCAAATTCTTCCATCCACGGGTTCAGAACGGCCGGATCGCCGAAAGGATCGTTGTCGCCACCGTCGCGGGCGAAGGACGTGTCCTGTTGGGCGAGCACCACGGCGTATTTCTCCGAGGCATTGCTGCCGGAGGCGATGCAGGCGCCGCAGTAATAGGGACCCTGGCCATTCTTGTTGGCCGTGAAGCCCAAGGCCTTCCACGGGTTGGCTGGGCCAAACTCCTGATAGTTGAAGTAGAAGCCGAAGCCACGGACCACGCCACCGCCGGCATCGACGTGTTCGGGATCGAGGAATGCATCGTAGCTCTTCTGTTCGCGGACGCTGAAGCTGCGCGAACCGTAGCGTCCCACCGGCATGAGGGCCAGGCCGTCCTCCGTCTTGAGCCTTGCCACGTCCACGCCGCACTGAAGCGCGCATTGGGCCAGGGAGTCGGGCTGTTCATAGTTGGCATCGCACAGGAAATCGCCGGCGATGCCGAAGAATAGACCGTTTCGATCGCCGCGAATTCGGTCGCGCAGCCGTTGGTGGTAAGCGAGCAGGCGGTCGCAACGCCAGCGGATCCATTGGTCTTTCATGGCCGGCGAGGTGAGGAACTCGAAACGCCGGACGAAGCGCCCGGCATCATGCTGTCCGCCGGGGACCGTGATGCCGCGGTCCTTCTCGAACTGGGCCACGGTCCAGTCGCTATAGCCCCAATTGATGCCGGGGAGATTGAAGTCGCCGCGGAAGAGCCATTCGTCCGCCCGCGACGTGACGCCATGGAAAGAGGACGAGTCGCGGAGTTTGTCGGCAAGGTCGCCCAGAGCATCGATCCAAAGCTTCTGGACCACCGGATGCAGGGGGTTGAGGTCGCACGAGTTGGCGCCGTTCCCCGTCGCGGCGCCGTGGCAGTCGAAGGAATGGATGTCCTCCGGGCGTGCGGCGCGCTTGGGCAGCTCGACCTTGTTGAGATACCACTGGCTGGGAAAGACTTCCGGGGTAAAGCCCATGCCGTACTTCTCGCAGAACAGCATTTGCAGGCGGGCGAGGTCGTAGTCCGGCACTCCGAAACCGTCCAGGCAGTCCGTCCGGTAGAAGGCGCTTTGATAGCCGACGACCGGCAGCGACATTCCGTTGCAGCCGAAGTAGCGGCAGAATCGGGCCAGCCGGTCGAGAGCGGTGAACATGTCGGGCAGGGCTTCGTTCTGGGCGCCGACCAGATAACGCCAGCTCCCGCCCTCTTCGCACCAGAAGGAGAACTGGCGTCCGCCCCGCCGCTTGACCTTGGAGGCCGGGACCAGTCCGTCCGCGAAGCGGCTAACGGTGATTTTCGAGGCCGCGGCCCGGCACAGGTATTGGGTGCTGAACAGGGCGATTCGTATCTGTTTTGCATGCGGCCAGAAGACGACGCGATGGTGCTTGAGCGAGTACGTGAAGGGCCGCATTCCGCCCGTTTCATAACCCTTGCCGCCGCCGTCGCCATAGCCCCCGTAGCCAAGGATGGCCACGGAGCAGCGGGCGTCGTCGGGGAATTCGAGGTCGAGCAGGTAGGGCACGTCCGTCTCGGGCAGTTCCATGCCGTAGGAGAAACCGGACGAGCAGGTCTGGTCGCTTCCCGGCGGACTGGACTCGGGCGCCAAGGGCGGCGTGCTGTCATGGCTTTCCCGGTAGCTGCCGGCCTTGCTGGTCGTTACCCGCGTAGGGCCATTGCCTTCGACGAAGTTCCCCTTGTCAATCGGCGCGCCATTGTCGGTCTGCTTCACGCAGTCGATGGCGTGAACGACCTGAAGCTGGCCGCCGGTCGGCTTGATGGTGTGGACGTCGACGGCCGCATAGGGGCCGATGGGAAACTCGCAGGGCAACATGTCCTTGCCGCCTTTGATCCGCGCCGCCAGCGAAAAGGCCCCTTCGGCGGGACAGTCGATCTTGACGGTCTTGGTCGCCGGCGAAGCAGAACTGGCGAAGGAGACCTCACTTACCACCTCCGAGACTTTGGACTGGTCGAGAAGGCTCCGGCTCAGGATTTCATAGGCGGTCTGGTTCGGGCAGCCCCCGCCGGTGACTTTGATTTCGAGTTGCTCTCCGGCGCGGACCACGTCCACCAGGGTCTTCTCGGCGGTGACGCAGGTTTCCGGGCGGCCATCGGAGGCCCGCAACTCGAAGGCCCTGAAAATGCAGGGCGGAAAACTCATCAGCCCCAAACGCTGGAAGCGGAGGGTATGTCGGCCGGCCGCAAGCCAGACGTTGCCGGCCTTGCCATCCTTGCCGAGCCGGTTCACGTCGCGGCGATGCCAGACGTATTGACCGTCAACCAGCAGGTCGTGCCTCGGTCCCCGTTCCATGAAAACCAACTCGTACCAGCCGGTCTTGGGAATTTCGAGTCTGAAATCGGCCTTGAATCCCTGCGGATACGGCCCTTCCTTCTTGACGGGAGTCGCGTAGGGGCGGCCATCGCCCCACTCGATGTGGTCGGCGCTCCAGAAGTCTCTGCGGATGGAAGTCTCGCCGGCCGCTCCGGCCAGCGCCAACGGTCCGCAGCAGAGGGCCAGCATGGCTGCAACTCTCAATATGGATGGCATCGAGCAATTCATGGGGCAGTAACCTTGAACGGAGCGAAGGCAGTCATTCTGAGCGCAGCGAAGAATCCCCACGCGATTTCCGGCGAGATCCTTCGCTGCGCTCAGGATGACATGGAAGCTTGCGCTGCGCTCGGGGTGACGGTGGGGTCTTTCGCTGCGCTCAGGATGACGTGGAAGCTTGCGTCACTCGCGCTCGTCGGCCTGCCGCTCCTCGCTGCGGTCGATTTGCAGCAGGGGCAGGGCCTCTTTCAGACGGCGGAGTTCCCGCCGCGTGATGCGCGTGCGCGTGGTGCGCAGATATTCGAGTTGGCCGAATTGCCGCAGATAGTGGGCGCCGACGTCGCTGATCTGCGTGTCGCCGATGTCCAGATAGCGGAGATTCAGGCCGTGCAGTTCGGCCAGGCCTTCGTCCGTAATCCGCGTGCCGCGGAGCACCAGCGACCGCAGCCTTTCCAGGCAAGCGATCGCGGGAAGCCCCGCATCGGTCAGTCCGGTCTCGCCCAGATTCAGCGTCCGCAGTTGGCGGAGGGGCTTCAGGTGTTCGACCCCGGCATCGGTGATCTTCGTGCCGTCGAGAACCAGCCACCGCATGTGCTCCAAATCGCGGAGACTGGCCAGCCCGGCGTCGCTGATCTCGGTATGGGCGAGGTCCAGATCGTGCAGTTGGCGCATGGCGCCCACGTGGGTCAGGGCGTGATCGCCCACGGCCGTCGTGCCGAGGTAGAGCGTGTTCAACTCGGGCAGCATCTTCACGTACCGCAAGCCGTAGCCCTGAATCCGCGTGCGCGCCAAGTACAGCTTCCGCAGCCGCTCGAGTTCGGGGAGATACCGCAATCCTTCGTCGTCGACATGGGTCTTCCACAGGTCCAGCTCGCGAAGCTCGCTCATGGCCTGGAGATATTGGAGCGCCTCGCTACCGACTTTGGTCGCCCAGAGATCGAGGATGCGAAGCTGGGTGAACCCGCGGAGCGGCTCGATTCCGGCGTCGCCTATTTTCGTGCGGCTGAGGAACAATTCTTCCAAATTCACCAGGGGCTGCAAATACTTCATGCCGGCATCGGTAATGCCGGTGCTGGCCAGGTTCAACTTGCGCAGCCGCACCAGTCTTTGCAGATGGACGAGGGCGGCGTTGGTGATGTGCACATTGCCGAGAATCAATTCCTGAAGCTGTGTCAACTCGGCCAGGTGTGCGACGCCCGCGTCGGTAATCTTTGTTTTCCAAAAATCGAGCGTTTCGAGCTGCGGGAGGATGCGCAGGTAGGCCACCCCCAGATCGGACACCCGGGTATGGCTGAGGCGAAGCTCTTTCAGCGCCTTCAGGCCGCCCAGATGGGCCAGACCGGAATCGCTAACCTTGGTCTTCGTCAGATTGAGGCGCACGAGCTGCTTGCATTGCCGGATATGAAGCATCACGGCGTTGGGCCACTGGGGACCACTGAGATCAATCTCCAAGATCGGCCGTTCCGGCCGCGCCTCGTTGCAGACGATCGTGCCGCCGAAGCGTTTTATGGCGGCGATCGCGTCGGCGGGCACGAGCGATCTTTGAAAAGTCCGCCGCGGGGAGCGGCGCCCGAGCAGCAGGTCCACGAAGCGTTTCCACGGTCCCGCGTCGGCGGGCCACATCCGTTCATCGGGTGCCGGTGGAGGCGTCGCGGGAATCTCAGGCTGCCACGGTCGTAGATTTTCCAGCATACGGGTTCCATTATGCTCGATCATCGGCGTGTTAGCAAGTCCCCCCCGCTGCGCGGGAAGGGGACAGGTCCATGTTTTCGGCCAATCATTGATCCGAAAAACACGTCTTCTCGCCGAAAAATGGACCAGTCCCCGGCCACCCCGAGTCGCAACCGTTGTGATCGGTTCCTTGGCACGCTGGCGGGCGTGTGGCATAATGGTGCAGCATGAGCAGTTTGCCGACCGAAGAGCCCGTTCCGCCCGGCCCCTCGGCGGCTGATCCGAGCGGCCGGCTCAGCTTTGCCGAGTTAGAGCGCGCGGTGCGAACGGCCGATCCGGCGGCGCTGCTGATCTTGCCGCGGATTCTCCGCCGGGTCATCAAACAGGACCGGCAACTGAGCGGGTTCGGGCTGCGCGTTCCACATCGCACGAGTTATTGGATCGGCCGCGAACCGCTGCTCGCGGCCGTCGACAAGACGGAGCTGGGCCTAAGCGAAGACGCCGTGCTGCCGGAGAAAGTGCTGCTGCTGGCCCGCCCGGACCCGCAAGAGCTGGCCGAAACCCCGGCTGCCGACGTGCTGACGTATTATTGGCGTCTGTTGTTCCACGGGCGAGTCCATCTGGCGCTCGACGAGCGTGCGGCGCGCGGCGAGCTCCGGCCGGCGATCCTTCGGCAGCGGATTCACGAGCTTGGGGCAGCCCGCTTCGACGAGATCCGCACGGTGTTGGGGCAAGAAGACTGGTTGCTGCCGCCGCGCAGCGACGAGTCGGTGTACGCGGAGTTCGTGGCGGTGTACCTCGAGCTGCGGTACTTTTCCCCCAGTTTCTTGCCCCGCTACTTCCCCGGCCTCGTGGGCCCCGCTCCGCAGGGTAGCCTTCCCTGGCCGGGTAAGAAAGTGGGGCTCGACGATCTCGATGCGGTGGACCGGTTGATCGGGCAGGAGATCGACGCGGCGGCCCTGTTTCGGGCGACGCGGCCGGCGGGCGCGCCCGATCCGCAGGACCGCTATCAATGGGCCGATCTGGCCAGCCTGCCAAGCGAGCCCGACATGCCGGCCGGCGAGCCGGAGTGGCCGGCGGAACATCCGTCGGAGTCGGAGTATCGGCGGCTGATGCGGAAGTCGCAGCGGCCGGCGGCGCTGGGAAACGTGGTGCGGGCGGCCATTTACCGGGCGCGGGCGGAACGGGTGGCCCCGCCCGAGTTTGCCCCCCGCGTCCGCTCGGCCATCAAGCTGGACGTCTACCGCCTGATTCGCCGGCTCCAGGCCGCGATGGAACTGGACGCCGACAGCCCCCAGGCCTGGCACGAGTCGTTGTTCGCCTTGCTCCGCCAGACGCCGCGCGGCATTTGGACCGTCGAGGCCCGCTTGCTGTACGACCTGCAAAAGGTGTGCGTGGACCACGAGCGGGAAATTTACACGATCGACCTGGTGGAATGGGCCCTTTCCTGGGGCCGGCGGCCGATCAAGCGGCAACTGCCCAACCAGCGCGACGTGCTCATGCTCAAGCACCTGCGGAGCGCGGCCCGGCGGCTGGCCGTGGTGCGGCTTTCCGACGCCCGGCGGCGGCAGCTCGCCCTGCTGGTTCACGAGGCGCAGCGCCGCGTGGAGGCCCGGCTCCGCGAGCACATCCGGCCGCAGATCGCCGCCGCGCTCGACGCGGTGGGGCTGGTGCCGCAGAATCTGCCCGAACGCGTCGCCCGCAAAAAACTCACCGAGGAATTGCTGGATCAAATCGGGCAACGCGATTTCCTCACCATGGGCGACCTGCGGGACGCCATTTCGCGCAACAATCTCAAGCTGGCCGACCTGTCCGAAGTGCGCAATTTGATCCGCGGCGACCAACTGCTGCGGGCCGACCGCGTGCTGGCCCTCGAGCTGGACGGCGTTTATCGCCGCGGCGAGTTCTATTTGCGCTGGATGCAGCGGCTCAGCTCGTTCGGGTTTGGCACGGCGCTGGGCCGCTTCCTTACCCGCTATGCGGTGGTCCCGTTCGGCGGGGCCTACGTGGCGTTGGTCTTCGCGAGCCATGTCTGGGAGTGGATTACGAGCGCCCAAGCGGCCCCGATCGACGCGGAGGCGGCCGAGGTAATGGATTTCGGCACGGAACTGGCCACCGGCGAGTTCCACCTGACTTCGCCGATGGTGGTCTTCGTATTGGGTCTGCTCTTCTGCCTCCTGAACTCCGCGGCCTTCCGCCGCGCGCTGGTCCTGCTGCTGAAAGGGTGCTATCAACTGCTGCGCGCCGTGGTGTTCGAGCCGATCCGGCGGGTGGTCTTGTCTCCGCTCGTGCAGCAGATCTTCCACAGCCGGCCGTTCGTGTTGGCGTTTCGTTTTCTCATCAAGCCGGCCCTCTGGACCGGCATCGTCTGGCTTTTCCTGCCGCGCACGGTGACAAACCGGCAGGCGTCGGCCGGCACGGGCGTTTCGATTTTTCTGTTCGTGAATCTGTTGTTGAACTCGCGGCTGGGGCGAAACGTGGAAGAGATGGTCGTCGACTCGCTGGCGCTGGCCTGGCAGCGTTTCGGCGTGCGCGTGATCACCGGCCTCTTCTGGCTGGTCGTGGACGCGTTCAAGTGGTTTCTGGGAACCGTGGAACGCTTGATGTACGCCGTGGACGAATGGCTGCGCTTCCGCAGCGGCGACCACCGCTTGTCGGTGGCGGTCAAGGCCGTGCTGGGGCTCTTGTGGTTCTTCGTGGCCTACGTGCTGCGCTTCGCCGTCACCGTGCTGATCGAGCCGCAAATCAACCCCATCAAACACTTCCCCGTGGTCACGGTGGGGCACAAACTGCTCTTGGGCTTCTATCAGCCGTTTGCCAAGCTGCTGGAATCGACCATGGAACCGCCCATGGCCTGGGCCATATCGGTGGCCGTCATTTGGTGCGTTCCCGGCGTGTTCGGCTTCCTGGTCTGGGAACTGAAAGAGAACTGGCGCTCGTACGCGGCCAACCGGCGGCGCGATCTGTTCCCCGTGCGCATCGGCCCTTCCGGCGAATCGATGGCCCGCTTCCTCAAGCCGGGCTTTCATTCCGGCACACTGCCGAAGCGCTACGCGCGGCTGCGCGACGCCGAACGCCACGCGCGGGCGGGCAGAAGCTGGGACCCCGTACGCAAACACGTGCAGACGCTCGGGCGCATCCAAGTCTCGATCGCCCGCTGGATCGAACGCGAATTCCTGGAGCTGTTCGCCGAGAGCAGCTCGTGGCAGGCCCCGCCGGTGACGCTGCGCGCAGTCCGCCTGGCCACCAACTCGGTGCGGCTCAGGTTTGGCTGCCCGGGGCTGGCCGAGACCGATCTGCAGGTGGCGCTGGAAGCTGACTCCGGCTGGCTCGTGGCCGGCATCACCGACCCCGGCTGGATCGACCGACTGTTGGTCCACCAACGCCAGGTGCTGTTTACGGCGCTGGTGGGTTTCTACAAGTCGGCTGGCATCGAGTTGGTCCGCGAGCAACTCGAAGGTCAGTTTGGCGCGCCGATGCCGTGGTACGATTTTTCTCCGGCCGGCCTGGTGCTCCGGCCCGAGGGCGAAGAAGACGTCGAGGTGCTGTACGACCTGCATGCCGAACGATCGATTGCCCCGCAAGCGGTTCGCGGGCAGGCACGGCGGCGGCTGCCGACGCTCCGCCGGCAGGAAATCCTCTTCAGTGATGTCCCGGTGAGTTGGAGCGAGTGGGTCGCCATCTGGGAGGAAGATATGGCGGGCCAGGGTCATCCGCGGCAGCCGATCGCCCCGGTGCGGGTATTGCCGTAGTACTTAACGTTGTGTGTGTCGTGTAGCGTGGCCGCTTGCGGCCCGTGTAGTCCGTGAACCGCAAACACGGGCCGCAAGCGGCCCCGCTACACAATTCTACAATTGGCCGCGTGCTACTCGTAGAATCCATACTCGTAGGCGGCGTCGAACATGGCCACGATGTTCTCCGGCGGCACGCCGGCCTGAATGTTGTGGACGTTGTTGAAGACATAGCCGCCGCCCGGCTTCCACAGCTCGACGTTGCGGCGGACGTGCTCGCGAACCGTCTCCGGCGGGGCCGAGGGGAGAACGTGCTGCGTGTCGATGGCTCCGCCCCAGAAGGCCATCCGATCGCCAAACTCGGCCTTCAGCACCGCCGGGTCCATTCCCTTCGCGCTCACCTGCATCGGGTTGAGCACGTCGACGCCGTTATCCAGCAGGTCGGGGATATACGGGATGCACGATCCGCAGGTGTGGTACCAGATCTTCGCCTTGGTGCGGGAGCGGATATATTGCGCGAGCTGTTTCTGCCGCGGCTTGACAATGGCGCGGTAAATCGCCGGCCGGAACAACGGCCCCGTTTGCCCCGTCAAATCGTCGCCGATCATCACCACGTCGACCAGGTCGCCCACCTCGTCCAGGAACAGGCGGCACCAATCGAGCCAAAACTTCAAGGTCCGGTCGAGCAGGGCCGCGCAGAACTCCGGCTCGGTAACGAGGTCGGTGAACCAGCGCTCCAGCCCGCGCATGTACCAGCAATATTCGTACACCACGCCGGCAATGCCGCTGACGACCGCATAGGGCGTGTCGTTGCGGATCGCGAGCGCCCGCTCGCGCAGTCCCACGAAGCGGCTGGGATCGTCGCCCCGGGGAAACGGGTACTCGGCCAGATCGGCAATCGTGGCCTCGGCCAGCGGGTGATGGGAAATGTCCATGTAGTAGGGGTGGTCGTCGGGCATCGACCAGACCACGCCGAACTCGTCGCGGAAGTCATGCCAGAGCCGCCCGCCGCGCTTGTTTTTCACGATGTCGCCCGGGAAACCGGCCGGGGCCCCCGCCGCAATGTAGCGGGTGTCGACGTGGAACCGCTCGAGCACCGCCTCGCAGGGCTTGGCGAGTTGCTGCACGGCATCCATGATGACGATGCGATCGTCGATGCCCAGATGTTTCAGCAGGGCTTCATAGGCAAACTTGTGAATGCCCGTCTGATTTCCCCCCAAGTCGATCGGCACGCGATCGGGGATTTCGTGGTTGAGCGCCTTCACGAGGCGCTGGCGGGAAGTCAGCGTTTCGCGGTGGGTTTTGCTGGTGGTAGTCATAAGTGTCGATTCTCCCCTCAAAAGCCGTCGTGCGTCAATGATCTGTAGCGACAATTGTCCGTCATTTTGCGACACGGGTGGGGAGTTTGACGGCCCCGGCGTGCGGCGGATAGGATAACGTGGCAAGTGGTTTACGCCGCGTGGACGCGGCGGCTGATCGTTGGGGCGGCAGTTGTACTGCCGCCCCGGAATGGCGGAAAAACGGGGGTGGCAGTGCAACTGCCACCCCATCGTGTAACGTCACTGCTATCGTGAGCGGCGGCCAAACACCCGAGCTTTCCCATGTCCCCCGAACAACGGCAACTCTTTCAGACCGAGCCCGAACCGTGGGAAGCAGACGACCAGTCGCAGCAACTCGTGGCCGGCGTGGTCTTGGCGGCCGGACCGGCGCGGGAGTTCGACTACTCGGTGCCCGACTCGCTCCGCGAGTCGGTCGAACTGGGCCGGCGGCTGAAAGTGCCATTGGGGCCCAGCAACCGGCTGGTCGTCGGCTATTGCGTGCGGCTGGAGAATCGGCCCGCCGGCCGGCGGCGTCTGAAGCCGGTCCGCAGCGTGCTCGACGCGCGGAGTCTCGTCTCGCCGGCCATGTTGCGGCTGACGCGGTGGATCGCCGACTATTATCTCTGCGATTGGGCCACGGTGCTCGACGCGGTGGTGCCGGCCGGCGTCCGTGGCGGCGCCGGTACGCGGCTGGCCACGCTGCTATCGGTGGATGCCGAGGCTGCCAGCCGGCTCTCGGAACTAAAACTCCCGCCGAAGCAGTTGGAGGTGCTGAAACTGCTGGCCGGGGCCAAAGAACCGATGGGGCCCGGCGAGTTGGCCCGGGCCGCACGCTGCACGCAAGCCCCCATTGCCGCACTGCGGCGCAAGGGATTGATCCGCGCCCACACCGCACGCATCCGCACCTTGCTGCCCGACAAGACCATCGCGGCCCGGGAAAAGCATTTGGTGCTCAACCCGGATCAGGAGCGTGCCTTGCGGGCGATTCTCGACGCCATGAACGCCCAGCAGCAGCGGACAATTTTGCTCCACGGCGTCACCGGCAGCGGCAAGACTGAGGTATACATCCAGGCCATCCAGGAGGTGATCCATTTCGGCCGGCAGGCGATCGTGCTGGTGCCGGAAATCAGCCTGACGCCGCAGACGGTGGAGCGGTTTCGCCAACGCTTCGGGGCGGTGGCCGTCTTGCACAGCCATCTGAGCGACGCCGAGCGGCACTGGCATTGGCAACAAATTGCCGAGGGGGCCGTTTCGGTGGTGGTGGGGGCCCGCAGCGCGATTTTCGCCCCCACGCCTCATCTGGGGCTGATCGTCTTGGACGAGGAGCACGAGACATCGTTCAAGCAGGAGAGCGTGCCGCGGTACCACGCCCGAGACGTTGCCCTGGCCCGGGCGGCGGCCGAACAGATCCCGCTGGTGCTGGGGTCGGCCACGCCATCGCTGGAGAGTTGGCAGCGGGCGCAGAGTGGCGAATATACGCTGGTCGAGATGCCGCGGCGGGTGTTGGGGCGGCCATTGCCCGCGGTGGGCACCATTGATCTCCGGGCCCAGCAGGCCCACGGCAAAATGTCGCAGGGGGCCATCAGCCGGCAATTGCACGCCGCCGTGTCGGCCGCGCTCGACGAGGGAGGGCAGGTGATCTTGCTACTCAACCGGCGGGGGTTCGCCACCCACATTCAATGTCCGGCCTGCGGCCACGTCGTGCGCTGCCCGCAGTGCGACATCGCATTGACGCATCACCGCACGAAGGAAATCGCCCTCTGTCACTATTGCGACTACGAGGTGCCGGCGCCCACGGCCTGCCCGGTGTGCGATTTCCGCGGCATCCGCTACTGGGGATTGGGCACGCAACGGCTCGAAGCCGAGGTGCGGGCGCGGTTTCCGAACGTGGTGGCCCTGCGGATGGACACTGACGCGATGCAGGCCCCCGGCAGCCACGAGCGGGCGCTAAAGGCCTTTCGGGCGGGCAAGGTCCGCATCCTGCTGGGCACACAAATGATCGCCAAGGGGCTGGACTTCCCCAACGTCACGCTGGTGGGGGTGATCAATGCCGACACGGCCCTACACCTGCCCGACTTCCGCGCCGCCGAGCGGACGTTTCAACTGGTCACTCAGGTGGCGGGCCGGACGGGGCGGGGACCGAAAGGTGGGCGGGTGCTGGTGCAGACCTTTTGCCCCGATCATCCCGCCATTCAGGCCGCCGTGCGCCACGACTATGCGGCATTCGCGGCGGGCGAGCTGCCCATGCGACAAATGCTGCGTTATCCCCCCTTTACCAGCATGGTGCGGCTGGTGATCCGCGGCCCGTCGCAGCCGATCGGGGCCGAGTTTGCCAACTACGTTGCCGGGCGGCTCGCCGCGGCATTGGAGCGGAGGAAGGCCGACGCCCGGGTACTGGGTCCGGCCCCCTGCCCCTTCGCCCGGTTACGGGGCAAGTATCGTTTCCAGATCCAGGTTCAGGGGCCCGAGGGCGGGCAACTTCGGGCGGCGGTGGCCGAGGCCACGGCCGACTTGGAGCCGCCCGAGGACGTGCAATGGATCGTGGACGTGGATCCGGTGGAGATGCTGTAAAGCTTCCTCTGGCACCGTATCTCTTGTTGCCGTAAAATGTTGGGCCTATGTCCTATCGTTCCCTCAAACGCGTGCTCGGCGAGACCAGCCTGGAGCGGAAGTGTCGCTTCCTGTTCGGCGCCTGCCTGCTGTTGCTGATCACGACCAGTTTCTGGCTCTATAGCTTCCAGACCGAGAGGATTGTCAACGATCAGAACGCGAATACGGGTGGCCTGTTGGTAGACCAGGAAATGGCCGTCCGGCACTGGAAGGTTTTTGAGGAGCCGACGCACGAGGAGGATCTGGCCAAAGAATTGGCCGACCTTTTCGGTACGCGGAAATATAACGTTCGTTTCATCCTCCCCAACCGGCCGGTGATGAAGAATGGCGGACCGGACGGCTTGAGCCCCAAGGACGACTTCGAACTGGACGCCATTCGGCGTTTCCTGAAAAACGCCCCGCGGAAGCCCGCCATCGGGGCCACCGAGGATCACAAGAAAAACGCCCCGCGGAAGCCTGCGGCCGGGGTCACCGAGGATTTCAAGAAAAACGCCCCGCGGAAGCCCGCGGCCGGGGCCACCGAGGATTACAAAGAGCGGACCTCGGAGGATGGCGATACCTACCACTATTACCAGCCGATCCGCGCGAATAGCGATTACTGCCTCCGCTGCCATCTGCCCATGAGCAGCGCGACGGGCGAGACGAGCACCAATTTCGGGCGTTCCGTGCTGGCCAATTCCTCGGCCGAGGCCGTAGGCGACCTGATGGCGGTTGCCGACCTGACGTTTTCCACCGAGAAGACGCGCAACGACATTATCGTCAACCGTGGAATTTTGGTGGCCATGGCCATCATCACCGTCTTTCTGGCCATGGTCGCCTCGTATGCCATCGTCCGCTACGTGATCGTCAAGCCGCTCCGGCACCTGCGCGACGTGAGCGACGCCATCAGCCGCGGCAATGTCGCGCTGCGGGCCGACATCCATACGGGCGACGAGTTCGAGGAGCTGGCCGTGGCCTTCAATCGCATGTTGCGCCACCTTACCGACGTGCAGGAGGAAATCCGCCAGGTGAACGCCAACCTGGACGGCAAGGTCGACGAGTTGGCCCAGGCCAACATGCGGCTCTACGAGTTGAACATGCTGAAGAGCGATTTCCTGGCCACGATGAGCCACGAGCTGCGCACGCCGCTGAACAGCATCCTCGGCTTCAGCGAGGTGCTGGGCTCGATCGACGCCTTGGACGACAAGCAGAAGCGGTACGTGCAAAACATCCAGCAGTCGGGCAAGACCTTGCTGGAAATGATCAACGACATTCTCGATCTGGCCAAGATCGAGAGCGGCAAGATGGAAACCCGGCCCACCGACTTCCGTATCTCCCAGGTGGTGAGCGCGCAGGCCGACATGGCGCGGCCGCTGACGGAGCGGAAAAACATCGACTTGGACACGCATCTCGACGGCGATCCGCCCCCCATGCACCAGGACCAGGCCCGGGTGCAGCAAATCCTCAACAATCTGCTCTCGAACGCCATCAAGTTCACGCCCGAAGGAGGGCGGATCACCATTTCCGCCCGCCGCGACGAGGCGGACTTCCTGGTGCTCGAGGTGAGCGACACGGGCGTGGGCATTGCCGATGAGGATCAGCAGGCGATTTTCGAGAAGTTCCGCCAGGGCAAGACCGCCGTGCCCAGCGGCGACGCCATGACCCGCGAATACTCCGGCAGCGGGCTGGGACTATCGATCGTCAAGGAGCTGTGCAAGCTGCTCGGCGGCGAGGTCTCGGTGCACAGCGAACTGGGCAAAGGGAGCACGTTCACCGTCCGCCTGCCGTGGGTCTTGCAGGACCAGCCGCGGCTCGACTCGGCCTTGGTCGAGGAGATCGAGGAGTTCAGCAAGCAGCGGTTTGAAGTGGGGCGAGAGCGTGCCGCGGCGGAATAGCCGCATCATCGATCGCCGTCACGGTGCGGATCAGCAAGGCAAGCGACGATGACTACCGTGATGGGAGACGCAACATGAACATGGCGAAGTTTCGCGTCTGCTCGAAGGTCTTGGTGTGCATGAGCGGTGGCGTACTTCCTGGCATCGCCGGCCTGCTGCTGGCGGCGATTGCGGCGGGCTCGACTAGGGGCTGGGCCGCCGAAGCAGCGGACTATCGAGTGGATTTTCGCTACAGCACGCCCTGGTGGCAGTCGACCATCTGTCTGCCCGACGATCCGGAAAAGACGGTGCTGGGAAAAGATGGAGAATTGCTCTACGACTTTCCGGGCCAGCCTGGCCGATTTCCGAAGCGTGTCAGCGTTGGGCTAGATGTTCCCACGAAATGGGTGAAGCAGGAGTTGGCCTCTCCCCGCGTACCTGTCGTGCGCACGACGAGTCGTTGGGAAAAGGTGGAGATGAATCAAGAGGCCTTTGCCGCGACGCCGGCGCGTGGGCAGGGAAGTTTGCCCCGCTACGATATTGTGCTGGTCCGTCTGCGCAACGGAAACGATACGCCCGTGACGGTCGCGCCCGTGGTCACCATTCAGACGCAAGCGCCGATGGCAGCGGCGGCGAATCGCCAGCAAGTGGACGTCGGCGACTCGACAAGAGTGGCCTGCTCACGGCCGGTGGCAGCCGTGAAAACCGAGAAACTGAAGCTGCGTCTGCGCCTGGAACCGGTCGCCCTGCCGGCTGCTGGAGAGCAGTCCTTCGCGGTATGCATTACGCGGGGCAAACCCCTTGTCCGTGGGCCGACGGAGACGGCAGAGATCGAGGCGCTCCGGGCGCGCGCCGTGCGCTACTGGACCGACGGCCGCCTCCCCTACGATCGCATCCAGGTCGCCGATTCGGGAATTCAAGCCTTGATCGACTCCTCGATTCGCAACATTTACCAGGCGCGGGAAATCAAGAACGGCATGTTGGCCTACCAAGTGGGGCCGACGTGCTATCGCACCCTGGCCGTGGTCGACGGGTCGTTTCTGCTGGAAACCGCCGAGTATTTGGGCCGGACGGAGGAGGCGCGGAGCGGCATCCGCTATGTCTTGAGCCTGCAGCGCAAGGACGGCGGCTTTACCGTCTTTCCGAAGTACTGGAAGGAATCGGGCATTGTGCTGTGGATCGTTACCCGGCATGCCCGCCTGACCGGCGATAAGCATTGGCTCCGCCAGCAATGGCCGAAGCTCGAAGGAGCATTCCGGTTCATCGGCCGTCTGCGCGAGCAGGCCGCGAAAGACCCTAAGGCCCTCTACTATCGGTTGATTCCCCCCGGCATGTCCGACGGCGGCGTTCCCGGCGACAACGCCGAGTACACCAACGTGTACTGGACGCTATTGGGCATGCGGGCGGCGATCGAGGGGGCACGATGGCTGGAAAAAACCGCGCAGGCCGAGCAGTGGCAGCGGGAATATGACGACTTCTACGCCGCCTTCCGCAAGGCGGCCCAGCGCGACCGGCAACGCGATCCTCAGGGTAACGAGTACCTCCCCATCGTCATGGGCAACGTGGGCCACCGGCCGCCCCAGTGCGCCCAATGGGCGTTTTGCCATGCCGTCTTTCCCGGCAAGCTGTTGCCGAGCGATGATCCGCTGGTCCGCGGCAACATGGCCATGCTCCGGGCCACGGAGCGGGAAGGGATGGTCTACGGCACCGGCTGGATGCCCGATGGGATCTGGGGCTATTTTGGCTCCTTCTACGGCCACGCCTGGCTCTGGCTGGGCGACGGTCGCAAGGCAGCCCAGCAGCTCTATGCCTTCGCCAATCACGCCGCGCCGGTGCTGGTCTGGCGTGAAGAGCAGTCGCTCCGCGGCGAAAAAGAGAAGAACGTGGGCGACATGCCGCACAACTGGGCCAGCGCCGAGTTCATCCGCCTGGTGCGGCACTTGCTCGTCCTGGAGCGAGGCCGCGATCTGTACCTGCTGGAAGGCATGCCCGCGGCATGGACCAAGGCGGGCGGCGTTAACCGCCTGAAGAACATGCCCACGGAGTTTGGCCCCTTGTCGCTCGAGGTGCGGATCGCGGAAGACGGCCGCACGGCCCATCTTCGCCTCGATCCCCCGACGCGGACGCCGCCCGAGCATGTTTACCTTCACCTGGGCCCTTGGGCCGGTTCAACGGACTTGAAGGCGGTCGTCGAGCTGCCGGCGACCGGTACGATTGAGAAAACGATTACCTTGGCCAAGTAGGGAGAGAGCGGAACCGGGTTCTGCGAATCGGCCGATGCCTGTGCCTCAACCAGACCATACGCCGGAAGTCCAACTTTTCGCCGACGGCGCGTGCAGCGGCAATCCCGGCCCGGGCGGGTGGGCCTTCATCTTGCGCCACGCGGCCACGGGCAAAGAGAAAGAGGCCTTCGGCGGGGAACGCCAGACCACCAACAACCGCATGGAGCTGATGGCCGTCATCCGCGGCCTGGAAGCGCTCAAACGGCCCGCCCGCGTCGAGCTGGTGACCGACAGCACTTACGTGGGCAAGGGCGTGTCGGAATGGATGCCGAAATGGAAACAGAACGGCTGGCGCCGCCGCGAAAACGGCCGCTGGGCCGAGGTCAAGAACGAGGATCTTTGGCGGCAGTTGGACGCCTTGCTCGGCCGGCATCAAATCCGCTTCACCCACGTTCGCGGCCACAGCGGCCACGTCGAGAACGAGCGCTGCGACGTGCTGGCCGTGGCGGCGTATCAGAAGTTTTTGAGGAGCTAACGCGACCTCATGCAAACCGTCAGTCCCATCGACCCCCTGCGGGTGATTCGTCCCAGGCGGAAGATTACCGGCATGTCGGCCGTCCTGTTGCCGTTTCGGGAAGACGGGCGGATCGATTGGGACGGCTTCTGCGGGCATGTCGGACGGACCAGCGATGCCGGCTTGGTGGCGGCCGTCAACATGGACACCGGATACGTGAACCTGATCGACGCCGCAAGCCGCGGACGGGTGCTGGAACTTACCCGGCAGACGCTGGGGCCACGGCCCTTCGTGGCCGGCGCCTTCGTGGCCGATCAGCCCGGAGCGGCCTTCGAGCTCGACGCGTATGCACGGCAAATCGAACCGATCTGCCGGCTGGGCGGCACGCCGGTGATCTTTCCCAGTTGGGGCCTCAGCGGCTTGCCCGAAGAGAAGATTGCCGATGCCTATGCCGCGATCGGCACGCTGGCCGAGCGATTCATCGCCTTCGAGTTGGGCGAGATGTTCGTGCCAATCCCCGTCAACTCTGTTGCCGCGCGGAAAACGAACCGGCACTGGGCGATCTGTTCCGTGCGCTGTTGGCAGCCCATGAAGAGCGCTTCGGCAGCACGTCCGATCTTCTAGTCGGATTGCAATTGACCCACAGCGGCCGTTTCTCCCGGCCCCGCGATTTCCAGCGGCCGGAGCCGCGCATCGCCTACCACCATCCGCTCCTGGACGCCCGGCTCGGCATCGCGGCCGACGAGGCCGCGGTCGTGCTGACGGACGACGGCCTGCGGCGGCTGATCGACCGCTTTATCGCCGCGGCAGAGATGGCCTGGCGCATCGGCTTTCATTTCGTCGACCTCAAGCACTGCCATGGATACCTGCTGCACGTTCTCGGCCAACTTGACATTCCTGCCCATGTTAGCCACAATAGGGGGTGTCTCTTCTTGGCAAGTCGCACTGACGGGGTCCGTAATGAGCAATCCACAAGAGGCAGGTTTCGCTGGGGAAAGGGCTCCCTCGCCCTACGAGGATACGTTGTCGCGGCGTTGGCAGCGGCGGCGAGTGACTCTGACCGTCTTGGCGGCACTCGCCGGCTGTATCCTGGCGTTTTGGCTGGGGCGGGCGCTGGCCGGACGAGAGGACAACTATTCGAAGATCTTCTTCAGGGCGTCGGCCGCCAGGTGGAGCGACGCGCTCCAACGGACTATTGCCGACCGCGTGGGCAGGGTGAGCACCACCGCGGCGTTCGTTCGCAGTTCGGACATCAATGACCGCAAGGACTTCCATATTTTCGTGAGCGAGATCACGAAAGATATCACGAGCTTCGAGGTGCTGGCCTGGGCGCCGCGCATTCCGGCAGCGCTGCGCGACGCCCATGAAGGGGCGGTTCGCAAACAGGGGTTTCCCAAGTACACCATCAGCCGGCGCGACGACGCGGGGCAGCTTCATGCCAGGAGCGAACGCAAGGAGTACTATCCGATCCTCTTTGCCGAGCCGTCCTCCGCCGACACGGATTCGTTGCTCGGGCTGGACCTGGCATCCGATCCAGGCTGTCAGGCCGCGATGCGCCAGGCCGAGACTACCGGTCTCGCGACCGTGGCCATCTACACGGCGTTGTCGGGCAACAAGATGGGCAACAATCTATTGTTCGTCGTGGACCGGGCCCGGTATGAATCGGTGGCCACGATCCTGACGAAGCGCCCGGCCGACCAACCCGAGAACGATGGCTTCGTGTTGGGTGTGCTCAGCATGGAACCGCTGGCGAAACGGTGGCTTGGGCTGCCCGATCTCGGCGTTTCGCCGGGCGTCGACGTATACATCTCGGCGGATGGAAAAAACCTTACGGCCCTTCGCACGGGGCGCAAGCCGCAGGAACTCTTGAGCGATGCCGGGGCAGTGGCGAGTCCGCCGGCCAAGCCGCCTCCCGGCGGAACCATGGCGGTGGAGGACTTCGATGTTGGCAACGCCAACTTCAAGATCGTGTACGTGGCTCCAGTAAACTATATTGCCAGTTGTAGAAGCCGGAAACCCGCCGTTGCTGTCCTCACCGGCCTCATCCTCACCGGCATGGCCGTGGCCTACTTCTGGCTCTTAACCGGTCGCATGGCCGCCGTCGAGCGAACGGTCGCCGACCGATGGCTCGAACTGCGGGAGCGGGAACGTTATATCCGCCACTTGATGGACAATACCAGCGACGCCATCTTCCTCTGCGACCAACAAGGAACGATCCTCGACGTCAACCGGCGCGCCTACGAAAGCCTGGGATACCGGCGCGAGGAGTTGCTGTTGATGACGGTCGACGACGTGGAACTGGCGGCCGGGGCTGACGATGCCACGCCGTTACCGAAACTGGCGGCCGGGGCTGACGATGCCACGCCGTTACCGAAACTGGCGGCCGGGCCTGACGATCCCCGGCCGTTACCGAAACCGACGGCCAACGACCGCCCGCAAGACTTCGAGGCGGTTCATCTCCGCAAAGACGGTACGAGATTTCCCGTGGAAGTCCACGTGACGTCCGTGGGGATTGGCCAACAGCAACTCCGGCTGGCCATCGTACGGGACATCACCTACCGGAAACGAGCGGAAGGGACTTTGTCGACCTGACTGCGGCAAGTGTCCGGCTCGATGCGCACCCGCGCGGTCCTTTCCCAACCCCTTTCCCGGCATGGGCTTGTAGCCGGCCCCGCGGCTGCGGGGCCCGCCCGCCTCTTGTCCCGCCAAATTGCCCTGGAAGGATGGTCAAGGGCAGATTTCGCGGAACACAAGGAGCTTGGCGATGAAGAAAACTTTGCTTACCCTGACGGTGGCAGCCGTTGCCTTATTGGCCGCCCAGGCGATCGTTCAGGCGGGTGACAACGCATCCAAGATGGTCACCCCGGATTGGCACTACCGCTGGCACGAGGGGCGATGGTGGTATTGGATGCCCGAGGGCCACTGGATGGTGTGGACGGGTTCGACCTGGATTCCGTACGCGGGATCCTCCGGCACTGCGGACATCTCCGCGACAAGGCAGGTCCAGCCCGGTACGGCCAGCTTTGCCGGCTATGAGACGGAGAGCAGCATCGCCCAACCGGCCTACTCGAGTCAAAGCTATTGTCCGCCCACATATTCCGGCGACTCGGGCTACTCCGGCTACTCTTCCGAAGTGGGCAGCAACTATTCCGGGTATGGTTGGACATGGGGACCGGGAACGGCCAATCGCGATAGCCCCGGCCGACGGTTTTGAATCATTCCTCGGCCATGCGAAGCCAGTGGGTGCGTGAAACGCAGCCTGCCACTATTCCTCGGCCATGCGGAGCCAGCTTGCCTGAGCGAAGCTTGATTCTCGCTTGGAAGACGGTTGGCGGGGGTGATAGTTCGGATTTGGCGTGGGCATCTGAGCGCCGACCGAGTTCCGCCAGCGGTGCAACAGGCCGCGCAACTCGGCGGCCTTCGCCCGCTGGTTTTGGGCGAGATTGCGTGTTTCCCCCAAATCTTCCGTGAGATGATACAGTTCCACGCGCTGGTCCTCGTAGAATTCGATCAGCTTCCAGGGGCCGGCGCGCACCGCGCCGAAGGGGCGAATCATTCCTCCGCTCCAATAATGCGGGTAATGCCAGTAGAGTGCCTCCCGCCCCAGCGAGCCGGTCTGTTGGAGCAAGGGAACCAGACTGAGACCATCCACGGCGACCGGCGGCCTTACGCCGGCAATCTCCAACAGCGTGGGAAAGAAATCGATGCTGCACACCGGCAGCGAGCACGTTGCCCCCGGCTGGGCGCTGCCGGGCCACTTGATAATCAGCGGCTCGCGGGTTCCGCCCTCGTAGGGATAGCCTTTGCCGGCCCTTAGCGGCGCGTTCGAGGTGGCGTGCGGCCAGTAGCCGCCGTTATCGGACATGAACACGATGACGGTCCGGCCGGCGATGCCGAGCGTCTGAAGCTTGCGATCGATCCGGCCGACGCTCTGGTCCATGCTCTCGACCATGGCGGCGTAAACGGGGTTCTTCTGCCCTCCCACCGGCGGCTTGGCTTTGTATTTTTCCAGAACCGCAGACTTGGCCTGCAAGGGGATGTGCACGGCGTAGTGGGCGAAATAGAGGAAGAACGGTTGGTCTTTGTTCTGCTCGATGAACTTCTCCGCCTCCGCCGTCAGCCGGTCGGTAAGGTATTCGCCTGCCTGGCCGCCCGCTTTCAGACCCGGTACGGCGTGGTTCGGGGCGCCGTAGGGCCAAAAATACGAAGGGGGCGAACCAAGCGAGCCGCCGCCAACGTTCAGATCGAAACCGTGACGCTCGGGGTAATAGGCCGGCCCGCCCAGATGCCACTTGCCGATGGCAGCCGATACGTAGCCGGCCGACTTGAGCGTCCGGGCGATGGTGATCTCCTCCAACGGCAGGAACTGCCGCCACTCGGGAATGTGGAGCCGGTGCGACGGCGCGTTGCCCTCGCCGGGAATCCAGTCCGTCAGGTGCAAACGGGCCGGATACTTGCCCGTCATGATGCTGGCCCGCGTGGGCGAACAGACGGCGCAGGCCGCATAGGCGTCGGTGAACCGCATCCCCTCGGCAGCGAGGCGGTCGATGTTGGGCGTCTCGTAGTACTTGCTGCCGAAACAGCCGACGTCGGCCCAGCCCAAGTCGTCAATGAGGATGAACACGATGTTGGGCCGGCGTTCGAGAGCGGCTTGCGGTGCCGCGGCAACGCCCGCATCGCTGCCGGTGGCGCTTCCCAATAGCGCCGCGGCAAGCCCGGCCATCAGCACTCGCGGCACAGATTTCATCGCGGTGTCTCCCCGGGGCTCACTGTGGCAGCTTGCTGACATACACGCAATAGGCCCCGCAAAGCTCCTTGTCGTTGCGGTCGTAAAACCAGGTTTGCAAAGTCGTCCGGCCGGCGGCCAGGTGAACCCGGAAGGTGGCCGCTTTGTCCGTTTCGGCCACCGGCTTCGACTCGTCGATGCCGGCCACGCGGAGGCGGGCCTTGACGATCGAGAGTGCCTTGCCCGGCGGATAGTCGCCCAGCGTGCCCTTGAAGGCCGGCAGGCCCGCCGTGATCGGCGTGTCGGCCTCGACCGGCCAGCGGCGCAGCGACACCTGGTATTCGCCTTCGCGTTCCACCAGCACGTGCCAAGGCCCGCTGCGGTTCAATCCCCTGCGAATCTCCTCTTGATGGGCGGAGTTGGGCGCCACCCAATCCTCGCAGCCCAGGTAGACGGAATCCTCGTGCGCGGAGCCCAAGTGGATGGGCGGGAAATCCCGCGACAGCGGTTCCGTCCGCGCCCACCAGGTTTCATAATGGTCGCGTAATGCCTTGACGACGTCGGGATGCCGGGCCGCCACGTCGGTCTTCTGCCCGGGATCGGTGGCGATATTATAAAGCGCCTTGCCGCGGAACAGTTGCCACTTTCTCCACATCACGGCGCAGTTCCATTTGGTCGGCCCCATGTACTCCTCCCAAATGCCGTATTGCACGACGAGTTTCCGCTCGGCCAATTTGGGCTGCGGCTTGCCGTGCAACAGGGCAGCCAGGCTGGTGCCGTCGAAGTGCGCTTTGCCGGGTGCTTTCAACTTGCACAGATCCACCAGCGTTGGCAGCAGGTCCTGGCACTCGGTCAGCTCGGTCACGTCGCCCGGCTGCCGCAACCCGCCGGCCGGCCAGCGCACGAAGCAGGGCACGCGGTGCCCGCCGTCATAATACATGGTCTTGCCCCCGCGCATGCCCGCATTCCAAACTGGCACACCCAGCGTGCCGCCGTTATCGGTCATGAATATGAGCAGCGTGTTGTCGTACAGGCCGGATTCCTTGAGCATCGCATCCAAGCGGGCCATGTTCTCGTCGATGTTGGCGATCATGCCGAAGAACTGGGCGATCGCGGGTTTGACTTTTCCCCGGTACGGCTTGCTGTACTTTTCCGGCACCCAGCACGGCCCGTGCGGAGCGTTGGTGGGCAGATAGCAGAAAAACGGCTCCTGGCGCGCCGCGCACGACTTCATCCAGCGCATCGCTTCGCGGAACCAGACGTCGGTGCAATAGCCCTGGTAGTGCTGGAGCTTGCCGTTGTGGAAATACCAGTCGTTGTAGCCGTCGTTATTCCAATAGTCGGACGAGGAGACGATGCCGAAGCCGCGGAAGCAAATCGACTCCTAGAAGCCGCGATCCTGCGGGCGAAAGGGATAGTTGCCGCCCAGGTGCCACTTGCCGAACTGGCCCGTCCGGTAGCCGGCGTCGGCGAACATGCCGGCGGCAAAGACGTTGGCCATGGTGGGGATCCCCTCCCGCAACAGATCGTGGCCCGAACAGACGACGTAAGCCCCCGTCGTCAGGCAATCGCGCCCCGTCGTGATCTGCGACCGCGTGGGCGTGCACATCGGGCAGACGTGAAAATCGGTGAAGCGAATGCTCTGGTCGTGCAGCTTGTCGAGGTTGGGTGTTTTCAGGATCGGGTTGCCATGGCAGGAAAAATCGCCGTAGCCCTGGTCATCGGTGAGCACGATGAGCACGTTCGGCCGCTCGGCGGCAGGGGCCGCCGCCATCGCGGTCGCGGCCTGGGCGAGAAGCAGGGCAAAACCGATCCACGCCGGCATTGTCAAACGACTCATGATCTCCCCCTTTTTCCTTCGATGTGATTTGCTGCTGGCCCAACGAACGTCTGAAATACGGCGGTCATTCTGAGCGCAGCGAAGAATCTCCCGCGGACTTGCGGGCGAGATCCTTCGCTGCGCTCAGGATGACAAGCACATCCAGGGCTCCCCGGAGTCGCCCTGATTTTACCCTCTTGCCCCGACCCGTCAAATCGCCGTTGGCCCCGGCCTCCCCGCCCCCTATAATGGGCTCCTGTTCCGGTTGCCCTTTCCGGGCAGAGTCGCAAAAGGCCCAGTTTTCCGCCAGCTTGTGTAACGATGCCGATCCTACCGACTTTCATCCTGCCGAAAAACGTGCTGACCGCCCTGCGGAGGCCGGCCAATCACATCGCGGTCTCCGCGACGCTCTTGGAAGTCGCCCAAAACGATGCGGCCGCCGTGTTTCGCCGGCTGGAGACCAGCGAAAATGGTCTGAGCCAGGAAGAGGCCGAGCGCCGGCTGGAGCAGTACGGCCCCAACGTGGTCGCGCAGGAGCAGCAGCACCGGCGGCTGAAAATCCTCCTCCACGCCTGTCTCAATCCGCTGGTGATCCTGCTGCTGCTCTTGGCCGCCGTCTCGCTCATGACCGGCGACCCCCGGGCCGCCACGGTCATGCTGAGCATGGTGGTGCTGGGCGTGGCCCTACGTTTTATCCAGGAATCGCGGGCCGACGATGCGGCGGCCAAGCTAAAGGCCATGATCAGCGTCACCGCCACCGTGGTTCGCGACGGCCAGCCGCGCGAGATGCCCCTCGGCCAGTTGGTCCCCGGCGACGTCGTGCGCCTGTCGGCGGGCGACATGATTCCCGCCGACCTCCGCATCGTCTCTTCGAAAGACGTGTTCGTGATCCAGTCGAGCTTGACCGGCGAATCGCTGCCGGTGGAGAAGTTCGACGCGCCGGAGGACGCCCGCGGCAAGCCGCCGCTGGAACTGAAGAACCTCTGCTTTCTCGGCACCAGCGTGGAAAGCGGCACGGCCACCGGCGTCATCGTGGAGACGGGCTTCCGTACCTATCTGGGCGGCATGGCCCAGGCCATCGTCGGCCAAAAGGTGCAAACCAGCTTCGACCAGGGCGTCACCCGCTTCACCTGGCTCATGATCCGCTTCATGCTGGTCATGGTCCCCTTGGTGTTTCTCATCAACGGGCTGACGAAGCACAACTGGATGGATGCCTTCTTCTTCGCCCTGGCCGTGGCCGTCGGGCTCACGCCCGAGATGCTCCCCATGATCGTCTCGGTGTGCCTGTCGCGCGGGGCCATCACCATGTCGCGTAAGAAAGTCATCGTCAAACGCCTGAACTCGATCCAAAACCTGGGCGCGATGGACGTCCTCTGCACCGACAAGACCGGCACGCTGACCCTCGATCGCGTGATCCTCGAACGGCACTGCGACGTGGTCCGGCACGAAGACGAAGGCGTGCTGGTGCTGGCCTATCTCAACAGCCACTTCCAAACCGGCCTGAAGAACGTGCTGGATCGGGCCATTTTGCAGTTCGAGGAGATTCACGAAAAGCACTCCGTGCCCAGCTACAAGAAGGTCGACGAAATCCCCTTCGATTTCTCGCGAAAATTGATGTCGGTGATCGTCGAGACCCCCGACGGGACGCACCGGCTCATCTGCAAAGGCGCCACCGAGGCCGTCTTTTCCCATTGCAAGTCGTTCGAGCTGGAAGGGAAGATTTACCCCATCGACCCGCTGCTGCTGGCCGACCTGAAGGAAGAATGCGATGACCTGAGCGCCGACGGTTTCCGCGTGCTGGCCATCGCCTATAAGGACGTCGAGCGACGGGCAGCCTACTCGAAGGACGACGAGGGCGAGCTGGTGCTGAAGGGCTACGTCGCGTTCCTCGACCCGCCCAAGGAAACCGCGGCCCCCGCCATCTTGGCCCTGAAGAACCACGGCGTCACGGTCAAAACCCTCACCGGCGACAACGAGCTGGTGAGCCGCAAGATTTGCCAGGAGGTCGGCCTGGCCGCCGACCGCATCCTGCTCGGCGCGCAGGTCGAGGCCATGTCCGACGCCGAGTTGGCCGGAAAGGCCGAGGACACGGTGCTCTTCGCCCGGCTCTCTCCGGCTCACAAGCAGCGCATCATCCGCGCCTTGCAGAGCAAGGGGCACGTCGTCGGCTTCCTGGGCGACGGCATCAACGACTCGCCCGCCCTGCGCACGGCCGACGTCGGCATTTCGGTCGACAGCGCGGTCGACATCGCCAAGGAAGCGGCTGACATCATCCTGCTGGAAAAGAGCCTGATGGTGCTGGAAGAGGGCGTGCTCGAGGGGCGCAAGGTCTTTGCCAACATCCTGAAGTACGTTCGCATGGGCGCCAGCTCGAACTTCGGCAACATGTTCAGCGTGCTGGGGGCGAGCGCCTTCGTGCCCTATCTGCCCATGGCGCCGATCCAGATTTTGACCAATAATCTGCTCTACGATTTCTCCCAGGTGCCGATTCCGGCCGACGACGTGGACGCCGAGCAGATCACCAAGCCGCGTCCCTGGGACATGGGCGAGATCTCCCGCTTCATTCTCTTCGTCGGCCCGTGCAGCTCCGTTTTCGACTACACCACGTACCTGATGATGCTCTACCTGTTCGGCTGCTGGGACGTGAGCACGCCCGAAGCGGCGGCCCACAGCGCTTCGCTTTTCCAAACCGGCTGGTTCGTCGAATCGCTGCTGACGCAGACGCTCATTATTCATATCATCCGCACCAACCGCATCCCGTTTTTCCAAAGCCGGGCCAGTTGGCCGCTGATGGTCATGACGGCCGTCATCATGGCGCTCGGCGTGTGGCTGCCCGAGTCGCCCATCGGGCCCTGGCTCGGGTTTACGTCGCTGCCCGGGCCTTATTGGCCGCTCTTGGTGCTGACGCTGTTCTGCTACGTGTGTCTGACGCAGGGCGTGAAGACGTGGCTGATCCGCAAAGGGTGGATATAGAACTCCCCTCTCCCTTTGGGAGAGGTGCCGGGGGTGAGGGCTGCGCGGAATAGTCTACAGGGCGGTTTCACGCACCCTAGGGAGAACCACATGCTCGACCGTTTCTTCCATCTCTCGGAAAACAACACCACCGTCCGCATCGAGCTGCTGGCCGGCTTGACCACGTTCTTGACGATGGCCTACATCATCGTCGTCCAGCCGCTGGTGCTTTCCGGCCGCATGTTCGACTTGAAAACCGGCATGGATTTCGGCGCGGTCACCACGGCCACCTGCATCGCCGCCGCGTTGGCCTCGGCGGTGATGGGCCTCTACGGCCGTTACCCCATCGCCCAGGCCCCCGGCATGGGCGAGAACTTCTTCTTCGTGCTCACCATGCTGCCGGCCGCCGCCGCCATGATCGCCGCTCAAGTCAAGACCGGACACATCGCCGCCGGCTCGACCGCGCCCTGGCAAATCGGCCTGGGCGTGATTTTCTACTCGGGCCTCCTCTTCCTGCTCCTTTCCATGCTCGGCGTCCGCGAAAAGCTGATGGAGGCCATCAGCCCCAGCATGCGCAACGGCATCGCCATCGGCATCGGGCTGTTCATCGTGCTGATCGGCATGGATAGCACCGGGCTCCTGTCGAAAGACCCCGGCACCGGCTGGACGCTCAATCCGCGGTTTGCCTCGCCCGACCGCATCGTCTTCTTTTTTGGGCTGCTGGTCACAGCGGCCTTGCACACCCGGCGAATCCGCGGCTCGATCATCGTGGGCATACTGGCCGCCACGCTGTTGGCGATCGGCTTGAAGTTCGGCCTGCCCTACTTGGGCGACGGGGTGATGAACTCACCGCTAGTGAAGGATTCGATGCTCATGACCCGCTTCGCCGTGGCCGATCACGTGCTGTCGATGCCGCCTCCGATCGCGCCCACGTTGTGCCAACTGGACCTTGTCGGCTCGCTTGCCTGGCCCATGCTGCCGTTCATCCTCATTTTTCTCTTCATGGTGCTGTTCGACACGCTGGGAACGCTCATCGGTGTGGCCGAGCAGGCCAACCTGATCCGCGACAATCGCCTGCCGCGGGCCCGGCAAGCCCTCATGTCCGACGCCCTGGGTACCCTCAGCGGCGCCGCGCTGGGGACCAGCACGGTCACGAGCTTCATCGAGAGCGCGGCGGGCGTGGAACAGGGCGGCCGCACGGGCCTGACGGCCGTTTGCGCGGCGGTCCTCTTTCTTCTGGCCCTCTTCTTCAGTCCGATCATCGACATGATCGGCAGCTATCGCCCGATCACGGCCCCCGCGCTGATCGTGGTGGGTTCGATGATGATGCGGAACGTGACCAAGATCGATTGGGACAATTATGCGGAAAGCCTGCCCACGTTCCTGATTATTGCGGGGATTCCGCTGACGTTTTCGATTGCCGACGGGCTGGCCTTGGGATTCATCGCCTATCCGCTGGTGAAGCTGTTGGCCGGCCAGGGCCGCGACGTGAAATGGCTGATGTACGTAATGGCCGTGGTGCTGGTGGCGTATTTCGTCGTCGTCCGGGTGCAAACCATCTGAGGACTCTCACCAATGGTTGTGCCGCACGCGATCCGGCAGATAACGGCTCTGCGGCGGCACCTGCTCGGTGGCGTGACCGACGATGATCAGACTGTGCGGGATCACGTGTTCCGGCGTGCCAACCAGTTTGCTCAGCCCGGCCATGCGTTCTTCCCGCGGATAGACGCCCGTCCACACGGCGCCCAGCCCCAGGGCGTGTGCCGCCAGCAGCATGTTTTCGGCGGCCGCGGCACAGTCGACGACCCAATAGCCGGGCGACGTCTCCTCGTGTAGATCGCCGCAGATGAGGATTCCCAACGGTGCGTGCTCGGCCATGCGGGCGTTGGAAAACGTCTGGCCGATTTGCCCGAGCAAGTGCCGGTCGTCGATCACCACGAACTGCCACGGCTGCTGGTTCCTGGCGCTGGGGGCCTGCATGGCCGCCGCCAAGAGCTTTTGCACCAGTTCGGGCGATACGGCTCGGTCTTCGAACTTGCGAATACTGCGCCGCGTGTGGATGGCTTCCAGGGTGTCCATGTGATACTTTCTCTGTGTTTGAAACAAATGCCGTGTCTACTGCGACTGGTGGGCTACGCGACTTGTTAGGCCAAATAATCTTGAATGTCCCCTCGGTACACCTCGGTACAACTCGCGAATCGCGTCCGAGAGGGTTATCACTCGGTCAGTCAGCCGGACATCGCCATATACCTTCTCACGAAAACCTCCCGACTCCGGGGCGGGGCACCCATGTGATTAAAGTCATGAACACCGGCAGGGATTTTGGCGTGCGCTACTTCATCGACCGAAGCGCTTCTCCCAGCAGTTGTCTTGCGTTGCTGCCATTCCTGTTGAGTCGATACGCGCGAATGCCTTTCAGCGTCCGCGGTACTTCAACGCGGCCCAAGATTATCGGGACGATCGTACGTCGCTGTGAGAAATCGCCGGTCATCGCCCACGTAAGCTCCTTCGAGATCCAGTCTGATTCAATGGCATTCTTGGACAAAAGAACAATGAATACATCGGACTCCGCAATGGCGTGCCGAATTGACTCCGACGGATTCTCGTCTGGGCTACTTCCCTCAGAATACTGGCGCACCTTCAGTCCCAAATGCTCCGCTGCCTTAATTATTCGCATCGAAAGGGCTGAATCGTGCCGGGTCGCCGCAAGGAATCCTGACAAACACCGCTTGGCATCTCTAAATGAATGAACTGCATCTTCGAGGACAGGAAGCGACTGTTGACGAGCGAAGTACATCACCAGGCGGAACGCGAAATCTGCTTTCGATTCTTCAATTGGCGCGTATGGAGCGATTGAGGGCACAAGCTTTGTCATGAGTTCCCGGAGATCCTCGTCCGGGAAACTTGCCAGTCGGTCAACTAACTGTTCCCTGCCTGATTCTTTGCCAGGCCGCACCGCACGTTGTTTATGGACACCCACCCGAGAACTCCAAACGGGAAAGGATTTCGTTCGCCCGGATCGGTCGAATTCCGACGAGAACTGTGGATCAGAAATCCACTGCTTGGACTGTTGGGCGAATAGACGTGCTGTTACAGATAAACGACCGCTCTCGATTTCAATTACATGATACCGTGGTGCGGTCGACTTGTACCTCCAGGCTTCGCATGAAAGGGGCCCCGATCCTATGAATAGACATTTCATATCTTCGGTTCGCCGAGTGAAGGACGATGTGTCGTGCTGGTGACCGTGTAGCACGACCAGGAACGCTGCCTCACCGGTGCGTGTGTCTAGGCTCCATTTTTTCATATGCCATGGAAAGGCGGTTTTGCCCGTTGACTCCCAGCGGTCATGGCACACGGCAATCAAACGATGCCGCAACGCCGATGGGCATTCGATCCTGCTTTCCTGCGAATGACTCACCTCCCGCTGAGATGCAGTGTCGATTAAGAGAAACGCCGTGTTCGCGTTTTCGTACCACCTGAGGGGATACTCACTGTCCGCCTCACGCGAGAAAAAGGACTCTGTAAACTCGTAGAAGTTGCGAGCAGAACCAGGCTGCGTCAACGGGCGTTGCAGGTCGTGGTTGCCGGGGACAATTAGCAGATGCTCTTTCGATATCCCTGAAACATCACAGAGCTCGGCTAACAGCCGGTCCGCAACTCCGAAATCCTCCCTCGACCCTGTCAATGTCAGGTCACCAGATACAACCAGAAAGGTAAATGATGCATCGCGCTCGCGAGCGGCTGCCGCAATATCGTCTCGGAGCATTTCAAACCACGTACGTCCCCATGAAACGTCGTTATGCCCGACGGTGAGATTCAGGTCCGAAATGTGAATGATCGACAACATAGGAATTCTCTAACGCTAATACGTAGAACTCAACTGCAACTTGTAATCTGTGACCTGCTTTAGCGACTCGTCCGCATCGTGCGTCACGTATCCATGCTGCTCGATTATCGCAAGCAGCTTCCTCAATTCGCCCGCGAATGTACGAAGGCCCTCAACCATTGCGTTTCTTCTGTCAAGAATCCGTTTGAACAACGGAATCGCCGACCACGTTGCTGTATCCGAAGCCCATTCGTCAAACGCTGCCAGTGAGTCCTCGTCATGAAGACTTTGAAGCAGCGAATCGAACTTACTGAGGACGGGCAGAATAAACGCTCTAAGATAGGTAATCAAGTTACCCTCGCGATTGCTGGCCAAAATCGGGTCGATGAAACCCCGATCGCCTTCGGGAAGGTCCTTGTAGTCCTCCGCAAGGAGCTTCTCCATCTGTTCAATAGGGCCTTGGCCAAGAGCTTGTGCGAACATCCCGAACACGCCGAGCGGTGAAGCGAATGACGCGATCTTGAGTATGGAAGGCGAGGAAATGAGGGGAATTGCATCGCCTGTTATCAGTTGCTTGGGTGAGACTCGCATTGCGATCTCAGCAAGCGAGAAAAGGTTGGCGAGATAAGAGAATTCACGCAGAGCAAACAGCTTGACGATCTTCCGGTTGGAAAGAGGCCATTTCTTTGCGCGCCCTTTGCCGATGGTTCCGGAGCAGTAGGCGTCCCGAAAACTGGCCAGCGCTGCGCGAAATGGCCCGAAGTCTAGGTGGGGAGTGTCGCTGGCGTAACCGAGATTCACAAGCAATCTCTCTTGAATAGTCTGGGCGCGGTCTTCGTTACGAATGGCGCGCCCCTCGGTCAGAATCTGAACAACACGGGTGCGGCTCGCCACGCCGTTCAACTCGCTCACGCCGAGTACTGGATACGCGGGAGACTTCGAGAAATCGAACGTCCCTGCCTCCAATTCTTCACGGCGGTCGAATCGCAAGCATTTGTTACAGGTTACGAGGTGGCAAACCATTTCCTGAAGGGCTTTCCGTTGAGCTTGGTTGCTTCGCCCTCCATAGAGATAAATCGCATCCACGTCCGAAATATGCGTCTGGCCATCAAGGCGACCGAATGAGCCAATCGCGAATATTATGGGGTCGACATTTCCGTTGGCCTGAACGGCAGCGCCAACGGCCGTCGAGCATAGGCGGAGCACAGCGTGCGAGGAAGTAAATGCGCGCATCGTGTTCTCGATGCTGTACCGCAGAGGATGCGGCAGCCCCGCAAGCAGGCGAGTTTCAAACGAAGCACAGTACTTCATTAATGAATCGCGCTCATGTGGATTTCAAAGGCCGCACGGATATGTTAGTTATCTCAACCGGTGTCCGGGAGAAGATATGCTCAGAAGGCGGGATTCCGATGCCTCATCTCGGTTAATAATTGAATTGAATCAGGCTGACTTGCGGCGAATCAGAGGGGTGCCTTTAAGGGCACCCCTCAGCTAAGCCGGACGGTACCCGTCCCCTCAATTTAGCGAGCCGCCGCCGCGTGTCAAGGTACATTGGCTTGGGGGCCCAAATGGGGTAGACTCGCCTGCGAGAATCTGAACGACATTAATTCTCCGACCCTCAGCGCACCGTCTTACTTTCGGATCGGCCGGGCCGTTTCGTTGCTGTGCTGGACGATCCAGTCCTCCAGCTCCTTCCAATCGACCGGCGGCAGTTGCGTGCGGTCGGGACGCAGGTGAGCGGCGCCCTTGATGTAAATGTGGACGATCTCGTCGGCCGCCTTGTCGGTGTTCCAGTGCAAGAGTACGCGGATGCAGTGCCGCAGCGAGCCCGGCACGTCCAATTCGTGGACGCACATCAGGGCCACGTCCCACCAGCCCAACTGCCGCGCCGCCAGGGCCGGAAACTCGGCGTCCAAGTCGATGGTCGTCGAGAAAATCGCGCTTGCCACGTCTTCCGGCTTGATCCCGTTCCGGCGGATCATCAGCGCCAGCAACTGCCGCGTCGCCTCGAGAATCTGTTCGGGATTATTATCGTCCGCGGTCGTCGCGCCGCGGACTCCTCGGCAAAGCATAATACAATTCTACCTATTTCTTTGGCCCCAACAACCGGTCCAACTGCTTGTTCAGCTCGCCCTGGAACATATTTCCCGCCGCTTTTTGCAGAAATTGACGGCTCAAGTCGGCCATCGCCTTTTGATCGAGCTGCGGCTGGCTGAGCGTGCCGGTGATGGGAACGCGGATGGTCTGGTCCTGCATGCTCTGGGCCAGCAGCGGCCGCCCCGCCAGCCATTTGGGCGGCACGGGCATTTCGGCGATCAGGTTCAACGTCTGATCCAGCCCCACCGATCCATAGGTGCGAATGGAGAACTCGGGGAAGACCAACTCCAGGCCCTGGTGATAGACGCGGCCGCCCACCATGCGAAACAACACGGTGGACTCCCGCGGCAGTTTGGCCGGCGCCTCGCGGCCCAGGAACACGGCCAGGTGCCGCACGAGCGGGCCGGGGCTGATCTCCATCGCGTGCATGGTGAACCGCCCGGCCGCCTCTCCGTGTTGCAAGTCACCCAAGGGAAGGCGGCAGCCCGCCAGATCGATCGAGAACTCCCCCTGGGCCGTGGTGACGTCGGCCAGCACCGGGGCAATGTACTTCAGCAGCACCGCGCACAGCTCCGGGTTCACCTGAAGCCGTTCGGCCAGCGGTCCCTTGGGCAAGCTCAATTCGATCGGCTGGGGCGCGAGCCGCACCGCGGGGGCCAGCAAGAGCCGTCCCTGGCCCGCGACCAGTTTGAGCGGCTCGATCCGCAGGGCGCCGTCGCCCATCGTCGCCTTCAACTCGCCGCGGCCCAGTTGCAAGCCGCACAGGTTGGCCGAATCCCAGTTGAGCCCGGCCGTGGCCGACCCGGCGGCCAGAGTGAACGGCCCGCGATAGGAAATCGGCGACGAGCCGCGGCCGACCAGCCGAACGCCGCCGAGCCAGGGCCGCAACAACCCGCTCAGGCGTTCCAGGTCGTAATTGATTTGACCCTTAAGGTCGGCGTTGTTGACGCCGCTCGCCGGGCCAATGCGGCCGGTGGTATTGGTCGTCAAGGTACCGGAGGTAAGCTCGAATTGCCCGAGTTCCACGATCCGCCCCTTGGGCTGGTAGTCGGCCCGCGCCAGCAATTGGACGTGCGGCTCCTGAAACTGCTGCCCCGAGGCATCGACCACCGCCAGGTTGGACACCTCGCTTCGGAGTTCGCCGTGGAGCAGGCCGGCTGCCTGGTGCAGCTCTGCGGTGCCGCGGAGTTGTCCGGCGAGTTGCCAGGACGGCCGCCGGGCGGGGTCGGCGAACCATTGCCGAATCCGCGCCGCGTCGGCTTGATAGGTGAGCGTGCCGGTGGCGTCCAGCGACCCGCCGGCCGGCGCGGAATACGTCACATGGCTCGCCTGAACTCCCAAGGTCGCGCAGGCCAGACTGGCCGGCTCGATTTGTAGGCTTCGCTTGCCGCGGTCCCACGAGCCGGACAGCGCGGCCTCGAACCGGGGCTCGTTGATGTTGCACCCCGGCGCGGCCACGATCAAGGGCTCGACGGCCAGCGTTGCCTGGCGCAGCTCGACCTGATCGCCGGCCAGCACGGCCTCGCCCTTCAGATGGTAAGCCCCCGTGAGGTGGCAATCTTTCATGGGCAGCCAGGCGGCCAGCCGGCCGGGCCAATCCTGCAACTGGCCCTCGGCCGTGACGTGGACCGGCCAGGGGCCGCCGTCGCGAGGTTTTTCGACCGGCCCGGCGAGCCGCACGTCGAGTTGCTCCGTGCCGGCGGTGATTTTTGCCGTGGCCGAATCGATCCGGGTGAGTGCGGCGTGCTCGGCTTGCCCTTTGGCCGAGAGCAGGGCCAGCAGATCGTCTTCGCGCCAGGCCGGCCCGTCGGCCAGCGCAAGCCGGAAATTGTGCAGGCGGACCTCGCCGTCGGCGTCGAACGGCTGTTGCGGCGGGTGTTTCCAGTTGAGGTTGCCCCATCCTTCGCCCGAGCATTGGACCGCGCCCAGATCGACGAACTGCCCCAGTTGTTCGGACAACTGCTGGAGGTTGCAGCGCCACTGGGCGCTGAGCATCTGAGGCGTGCCGCTGGCGAGAATCTTGAGGAAGTCGGCCTCGCACCGCAACCCTTCGACGACCGGCCCCTCGGCCGTTTCGTGGACGTCGAGCCCCAACGAAATGGGCCGCTCCCACACGATCGGGCGTCCGGCCGCCGTGGCGGTCAGGTGCGCGGCCTCGAGTCGCCCGTGCCACTGCATGCCCTTGCTGGCCGGATGGCCGCTGAGGGTCCACTGCACCTGGCCCGAGCTAATCTCCACCTGTTGCCGCAGGCGAAGCGTGGCCGGCAGGAGGCGGGCCAACCGGGCCACGTCCACGCGACCGTTCAGCTCGTGCCGTTGGCGCAAGAAGGCGGGAAGCGACCAGCCGCCCTTCGCGTCCCGCGTGAGCGTGCCCGAAAACGACGCCCCGCCCAGGTCGCAATCGATCGACGACCGCTCGATCTCGACGCGATCGGGACGCCACGACGCCAGGGCGGCCGCGTGCAGCCGCGTAATTCGCGCCACGTCGGTTTGCAAGGCGGGCGTGGCCAACGAGAAGGCGTCCACGCTAAGGTCACCCTCGACGCGATTCGGGGCCCCGGCCTGGTCGCCCCAGGAAGCCTGAACATCGGAGGAAAGCTGACCGTCGACGGTCGTTCCGGGGGCGAAGCGGGCCGCCACGGCGCGGAACATGGCCAGCGGAAGGTTCATGGCCCGCAGCTTGGCCTCGCTGCCGGCCGGCGTCAATTTGACGTTGGCCGTGAGGCTGCCGGGCCGGCGGGGGTCGGGCAGATCGGCCGAGATCCGGCCCGCGGTCACCCCGTCGGCGGCGGTCGAAATCTCGACGGTCGCCGCCAGTTTGTCGAGCTGCCAGTTGCGGCCGCTGCGCTGGTCGGTGACCGATAGGCTGCCGTCAACGACGTCCAGGCAGAGAGCGATCCGGCTGGTGGGTTTCTCTTCGCCGGCCGGCACCGGGCGATACTTGGCCAGCACGTCTTCCACGTTGCTGCCGTCGTCGCGGAGCACCAGCGCCAGTTTTGGAGATTCGAGCCGCACGTGGCCGAGATTCGCGGCGTCGCACAGGATACCTGCCAAGCCACGATCGACGCTGGCCGCCCCCAGGGTCAACAGCGGCTTGCCGTCGGCATCCTTCATCTCGACGCCCTGCAAGGCGATCGGCGAGAACCAGCCGAGCGAGGCGGACTGGACGGTCACCGAGCCGGCCCCGCCCGCTGCCCGTTCCAGTCCCCATTGCAGCAGTGCCGTATGGGCGGCGATGCCGGGCAAGAACCAGACGAGGACCGCCAGGACGGCCGGCACGGCGAGCCACCGCCGTTTTCTCGACGCCGCAGCAGGGGCGACCTTTTTCGCAGCCGCCGACCGCTCGGGATGTTCACGGTTCTTGGCCGCGGCCATGACCTACCTTGGGAAGAGAAAGAGAATAGGAATCGGTAGATTGTAACCCCACGGCCGGGGTCATGCCAGAGCCAGGGGGCATAAACGGGCGCAGATCCGCCTGCCAGAAAATTTTGCCGCACCCGTCGGTCGATCGGCCACCGAGAACTGTGACAAATGGGTGTGCCGCAGTATAATTTGCTTAATTGGCACGGCCGGCTGCTCAAACATTGCCCAGCGAGGCTTTCCTAGATAGGGTTGCGTGATCCGGGAGCGTGGCGCACACTTGGAGCCGCCTCCCGAAGGGTGGCGGCGGAGCTTCCATCTCCCAGAATCGTGAAAGTTGATTTAGATGCTTTTCCTTCCACGAAATACGGTTCGCCTGCTGCTGGCCCTTTTCGTCTTGGCCGCCTCGGCCGCGCGGGGCGACGAGACGCGTCCGTTTCGCGAAGGCCGTTGCGGCGCGGCCCAACTACGGTACATCAACGATCTGCCCGTGTTGACCGTCGCCGGAACGCCGGAAGAAATCGGCCGCCAGAAAGGCGCTCTCACCCAGGACGTGGTGAAGAAACTGGCCGACTATCCCCGTCTGCTGCTGGAGCGGGCCAACCACAAAGAGCGGCTGCCGAAATACCTGGAGACGGGCAAGGTCCTGATCGAGCGGCTTCCGGCCGATTATCGCGACGAGATGCGCAGCTTCGCCCGCCAGTCGGGCCTCAATCCTGACATGGGCATCCTGGCCAATACGCTGGCCGACGTGTATCGGGGCAGCTTCTCCTGCTCGTCGCTCATGATCGACGCCAAGCGGAGCGCCACCAAGGGCCCGCTGTTCGGCCGCAACCTCGATTTCTATACCCTCGGACTGCTCGACAAATACAGCCTTGTCACGGTGCAGCGGTCGAAGGGGAAGCACGCCTTCGTGAGCATCGGCTTTCCGGGCCTCTTCGGTTGCCTGTCGGGCATGAACGATCAAGGGCTGGCCCTGGCCGTGCACGAAGTGTTCCTTTCCCGCGACGGCGCGCCGATTTTCAATCGCAAGGGCATGCCCTATACCTTCTGTTTTCGGCAAATCCTCGAACAGTGCACGACGGTCGAAGAGGCCGAGGAGTTGTTGCGAGCCACCGAGCGGACGACGCTGTTCAGCCTGGCGCTCTGTGACCGCCGCCACAGCGTCGTGCTGGAGGCGACGCCTTTTAGCGTCGTTCCCCGTCACGGCAGCGAGAGCGTGTGCGCCTGCACTAATCATTTTCGCAGCGCGGAGCTGATGGTGCTGCCCTGGTGCAACCGCTATCGCAAGCTGATCCAAAGCCGCAAGCTCGACCAGCTCGATATTGCCGATGTGGCCCAGAAGTTGAACGAAGTGAACATGGGCCGGATGACCGTGCACACGATGATTTTCGAGCCGGTCCCGCTCAAGCTGCATCTGGCCATCGGCTCGTGCCCCTCTTCCGCGCTGCCGCTGAAGGCGTTGGAACTGGGCCCGCTCTTCGCACGGTAAGAGAATTGCCGGGCGTTTTTCTTTACTTGCCCTGCCGCCCGTGTTATGCTGAGTGGTTTAGCGTGGGGCATTATCTTCCGCTGGGGCAGGCGCGAATCGGATGACGTCGGAAACCGAATCCAGCACGACTGAGTACATCCGTATTCGCGGCGCACGGATGCACAACCTGCGGAACGTCGACCTCGACATTCCCCGCAACCACTTCGTGGTCATGACGGGCCCCAGCGGCTCGGGCAAGAGCTCCCTGGCCTTCGACACGCTCTATGCCGAAGGGCAGCGGCAGTATATCGAAAGCCTTTCCACCTACGCCCGGCAGTTCCTGCACCAGTTGGAACGCCCCGACGTCGATTTGATCGAGGGCCTGCAACCGACAATCTCGATCGACCAGCGGGCGGGCAGCCACAATCCCCGCAGCACGGTGGCCACGGTCACCGAAATCTACGATTACCTGCGGCTCTTGTTCGCCCGGCTGGGCGAGCCTTGCTGCTACCAGTGCGGCGCGCCGATCCGCCAGCAAACGCCGGAGCAGATTCTCGATGCCCTGGTGGAACTGAACGCCGGCACGCGGGTGATGATTCTGGCCCCGTTGGTCCGTGGCCGCAAGGGCGAGCACCGCGAAGTGCTGGAATCGATCCGCAAGCAGGGCTTCCTCCGCGCCCGGGTCGACGGCGAAGTGATCGACGTCAACCGCCCGCCCGATCTCGTAGCGCAGAAGTCGCACAACATCGAAGCCGTCATCGATCGGGTGGTGGTGCGGGAAGGCGTGCGCGATCGCATCGCCGAGTCGATCAAGCTGGCCGTGCAGCATGGCGATGGGCTGGTGCTGGCGGCGCACGAGGAGAAGAAGTCCGCCGGCGGCGTTTGGCACGATCGCCTGTACAGCACCCTTTATGCCTGCCCCAACTGCAAGATCAGCTACGAGGAGTTGGAGCCGCGCACCTTCAGTTTCAACAGCCCGTACGGGGCGTGTCCGAAGTGCGAGGGCCTGGGATCGCGCGAGGCGTTCGATCCGGAGCTGGTTTTGCCCGACGCCAGCCTGTCGCTGGCCGCCGGCGCCGTGGCGCCGTGGAAAGGCGAGACGCCGGGCGCGCTGCGGAAGCACCAAAGCCACTTGCAGCCCTGGCTCACCAAGGCCGGCATCCGCTGGAGCACGCCGCTCGATAAGCTTACGGCCAAACTCCGCGACCAGTTGCTGCACGGCACGGGCAAGAAATTCCTCGGCATCCTGGGGATGCTCGAAAAAGAGTACGCCGTTACCGTGAGCGAGCAGAAACGGCAGCGATTGGAGGCCTTTCGCGGCCAGGTGGTTTGTAAGGAGTGCGGCGGCGCGCGGTTGCGGCCCGAGGCCCGCTCGGTCCGCGTGGCCGGCAAGGCCATTCACGAGGTCACGGCCCTGACGGTTTCGGCGGCGCGGAGGTTCTTTAGAACTGGTGAAAACGGTGTTTCGCCGCTCGGCCCTCACCCTCACCCTCTCCCGAAGGGAGAGGGGACGACATTGCCTCACTCTAGCCCTCTCCCGACCAACCTGCGGTCGGTGCCCGGAGAGGGGACGTTCGGGGCGGCCGATAAGCAGCCGATTGCCCAGCCACTCGTCAGCGAAATTACCGCGCGGCTGGAGTTCCTCGAGCGCGTCGGCTTGGGCTACCTGACCTTGGACCGGCCGGCCGACAGCCTCAGCGGCGGCGAGTTGCAACGCGTGCGGCTGGCCGCCGGGCTGGGCTCGGGACTGGTCGGCGTGTGCTATGTCCTCGACGAGCCCTCGATCGGGCTTCATCCCCGCGATAACGAGCAGTTGATCGACACGCTCGCGGACTTGCAATCGCGCGGCAACACGGTGGTGGTCGTCGAGCACGACGAAACGATCATGCGCCGCGCCGATTGGCTGGTGGACCTGGGGCCAGGGGCGGGCCGCCACGGCGGCCGCATCGTCGCCGAGGGGACGCCCGGGCAACTGGCCGCCAATCCGGCCTCGCTGACCGGCCGCTACCTGGCCGGCACGGAAAAGATCCCCGTGCCCGAGCATCGCCGCCGCACGGCCAAAACCCGCGCCATCACCATCGAAGGCGTGACGACCAACAATCTGAAGAATCTGAGCGTCCAGTTCCCCCTTTCCGCCTTGGTGTGCGTGACGGGCGTGAGCGGTTCGGGCAAGAGCTCGCTGTTGAACGAAACCCTGGCCCGGGCCCTCGTGCGGCGACTGGGCGGCATCGCCGCCAAGCCCGGCCCGCACACCAGCCTCCGCGGCATCAACCAGATCGACAAGGTGGTGCAGATCGATCAGTCGCCCATCGGGCGGACGCTGCGGAGCAATCCGGCCACCTATGCCGGCGTGTTCGACGAGATTCGCAAGGTGTTCGCCAACACCCGCGACGCCCGCGCCCGCGGCTACAAGGCGGGCCGCTTCAGCTTCAACGTGAAGGGCGGCCGCTGCGAAGAATGTCAGGGACAGGGGCAGCGGCGGATCGAGATGAACTTCCTCCCCGATCTCTACGTTCCCTGCCCGGTGTGCGAAGGAAAACGCTTCAACCGGCAAACGCTCGAAATCCATTATCGCGACCGCTCGATCGCCGACGTGCTCGACATGCGGGTCGAGGAAGCCGCCCAGTTTTTCGAGAACTTCCCCGTCATCGCCCGCCTGGTGGGCAGCCTGCGCGAGGTCGGGCTCGACTACCTAACGCTCGGCCAGTCGTCCACGACGCTTTCCGGCGGCGAGGCTCAGCGGATCAAGCTCGCCGCCGAATTGAGCCGGGTCAACACGGGCAAGACGGTCTACATCCTCGACGAGCCCACCACGGGTCTGCACTTCGACGACATTCGCCGCTTGCTGGTCGTTCTCGGCCGGCTGGTCGATCTGGGCAACACCGTGCTCGTGATCGAACACAATCTGGACGTCGTCAAGTCGGCCGATTGGATCATCGATCTCGGGCCCGAAGGGGGCAGCGAAGGTGGCCAGGTGGTCGCCACCGGCACGCCCGAGGAAATCGCCACCCTGGAGACCAACCATACCGGCCGCTTCCTGCGGCCGTATCTTGCGGGGGCGTAAGGCTTACCGGGGGAGCGATGGTGACCTGCCCCCTCCTTTCTCCCGAATCAAGCCATTCACCGTGGTCGTAATTCTCACAACCTCTCTTGCGGGAGCGCGTCTCAGCATTAGCCAGCCGCCAGAAGACTTGAACGACTACTTACACCGATTTGGTTATCGACAACACAATCGGTCAAATCTCCAAGGCCGGCAACCTTCCCAAGTTCCTGCTCCACGACCGTCAACAAGTCAATATGGTCAACGGCCTCGGTGGAGCTCTTGGCACGCATGGCCACGCCCGTTGCAGTTGCTGTATATTCTTCGTCCGACGACGGCGCAGAATCAACAAACCAGCCATAGCCGGCAGCGGTCCTGTCAAGATAGATCACGCCATTTTCAATAACAGCCAATTTCGGGCCACTGAGATTTGCGATCTCGATCTTGGCTGCCTCAAGTTTTGCGGTCGCATCTGCGGTTATTCCCGAAGCCTGCCAACGTTTGATCGCTTCGTTAGTAATCGGATCAAGTTCCGTTTGGGTGAGCGCCGTGGTCTCGGCAAAGCCAGTCACATTGCTGGTTGTCGTCAATGTACTGGAAGCATCGCTCCAATGGCCGGCAATTGGCGTACAACGGTTTCCACTCGAGCCATACTGGAAGGTAATATCGGCAACCCCCGACGAGTTCTCGTTCAGCAAATAGACGGTGCCGGTGGCCTGACTGTAAAGTCCGAGCGTACTGTAGCCGCTAGCGGTCCAGTCGCCGGCAATTGGCAGCAAGCTGTTTCCGGCCGGGCCAAACTGGAATGTTATGTCGGCAACTCTCGACGAGTTCTCGTTCAGCAAATAGACGGTGCCGGTTGCCTGACTGTAAAGCCCGATCGTAGTGATGCCGCTAGCGGTCCAGTCGCCGGCAATTGGCAGCAAGCTGTTTCCGGCCGGGCCAAACTGGAATGTCGTGTCGGCAACCCCTGACGAGTTCTCGTTCCGCAAATAGACGGTGCCGGTCGCCTGACTGTAAAGCCCGATCGTAGTGATGCCGCTATCGGTCCAGTTGCCGGCAAACGGTATCAAGTTGTTTCCGGCCGGGCCAAACTGGAATGTCGTGTCGGCAACCCCCGACGAGCTCTCGTTCCGCAAATAGACGGTGCCGGTCGCCTGACTGTAAAGCCCGATCGTAGTGATGCCGCTATTGGTCCAGTCGCCGGTGATTGGTATCAAGTTGCTTCCGCCGGGGCCATATGGGAACGCATTGTCGGCAACACCCGACGTGTTCGTATCCCGCAGGTAAAACATTCCGGCGGCGCTGTTGTAAAGCCCGATGGTGCTATCCTGGATGTTGCTGAGGATCGTCCCGGTGGCCTCGCTCGGGCTGCCCACCGCATAATCCGTGCCGGCCGTCACCGTCAGAGTCACCGTCTCGTCTTGGTCTATGCTGGTCCCTGTCGGGGTGATGATCACCGTGGCGCTGCTGGTGCCATCCGCGATCGTAACGGTCCCACTGGTGGGCAAGAACGTCGTTGCGCCGCTCTCGGTGTAGTTGGTCTGATACGTCGCTGTCCCGCTCACTGTGAAGCTCACCGTCAACGCGCCGCTCGTGGAACCCGTCCGCGCAAACGTGTACGTCATGCTCGACGTGTCATCATTCGCCACCGCCGATGGTGATACCGACACGTCCACGGCCGCCATTCCCGAGGGATCGACCGTTAGGGTGAACGGCATCGCATTCGTTCCCTCGCTGTTGGTGGCCTGCACGTCAAACGTATACACGCCAGCTACGGACGCCGTGCCGCTGAGAGTGTTGGCGTTCAGGGTGATCCCACTTGGCAAGGTGCCGATGATCGCGTAGGTCGTCCCCGTGCCGCTGCCGCTGACCACGAAGGTCTGCGAGTAGCCCGTGCCGACAACGGCGTCTGGCAAGCTCTGCGTGACGAAGCTCGGGCCGGTCTGCGCGCCGAAGTTCAGCGTGATATTGGTGGGTGTGTTATCTGCCGCATACTGGATATTGGTCGAGAGGTTGCCCTGGTCGGAATAGGCGAAGCCGTACGACAGTCCGCTGAGGCTGGCGCCGGTGGTCGGGGTGAGCGAGCTGTTGGTCGCCAAAAAGGCGGCGTACCAATTCGACGTGCTCCCCGCGGCGAAGTACTGCATCGGGGTCTGGCTGCTGATCGGCGTGCAACCAGCGACCGGGTAGGTTGTCTGGTCCGTGGTGCCGATCAGCGTCAGGCTGTCCGGACTGGTCCCACCATAGACATTGTAGCTGGTCGCCGGCAAGGCGCCGCCGTAGGTCCAAGTCAGCGTGGCGGTTTGGCCCGGGGCCAGCGCTGCACTGACCTCCAGACTGGTTGTCGTCTCACTGTATTGGTTCGAGGGCAATTGGGTTACGGCTGAGACGGCGTAGTAGTACGGCGTGGTCGTCGCCCCGGGCGCGGCCCACCCCACGACGGGCGCGCTTTGCAACTGCGGGAAGGCGGCCCAGTTGTCCGGCACGATGTTATAGTTTGTCGCGATGCCCCGATTGAAGGCCGAGACGATGCAGTTCTCGATCGCGCCGAGCGCCGCCTGGTCGGCGGTCGAGCCGGCCACGTCCGGATCGTTCGACTTGCTGGCGAAGACCCCGTCGCAACCCAAGACCATTTGCCCGGGCGATTCATATTGTGAGGGCGATACGGCGGGCACAGTCCCTGCTTTGGCGCCTATCCAAGAGGGCATCACCGGCGCACCCTCCGTGACCACGCCGATCGTGTTCATCGAGAAGAACGGCTCGTAGATGTTGATCACGTCGCCGTTATTAACGCCATTGTTGGGGGTCTGCGCCGTAAGTTGAAGCACCGTGTAAGCTGCGTGGGTCGTGTTCCAGCTTCCCGTGGGCGTATACGATATCGTGTTGCCCGACCACACGTTGCCGTTGTACTGGATGGAGAAGGTTTTCTTCCCGTAGTTGTCATTGTAGTTGTCGAAGAACGACTCGAGCTCCGACGTATAATAGGAGCTAAGTGGATTGAACCCGTAGCTCTTTGCCGTGGTCGTGTCAATTGTCTTCGGCGTCGTGGGCGGCGTTTCCGTCCCGTCATCATTGAACGTCAAAGTGGTCGAAGTGCCCGCGGCAACACTGCCGATCAAGGTATAGCTGGTTGGCGGAGTGGTCGTGGAGGTCTGGCCGGTGCGATAGATGTTGTAGCCGACCACGTTGGGGTCGTAATACTTGCTCCATGTCAACTGGACAGACGCGTCCGCGCCGACCCAGGGCGAGTTGACATAGTTGCACGGCAACGTCTCGCCCGTATCGCTGTAGGCCGTAATGACGTAATAGTAGTAGCAATTTCCCGGCAAAGAGCCCGATCCGGTTGTGAGCGTGGGCTGGCACACGGGCGTGGTTGTATCATTACTCAGGATGTCTTTCGGCGCGACCAGCTCCAAGGCGCTCGAATCCTGTTGCTGGACATACGTGGCGCATTGCGCGAACGCGCTCGCGGACTCGTCCGAACTGATGGCCGCATTGAAATTCGTGAGCACATCGCTCTGGCTCAATGTGATGCCCACCGCGCTGAGCGGATACGCAACATTGGCGCTGCTGGGCGACACGATCGTGAACGGATACCCGCTGGTGTCAACCGTCGTGGAATCGACGTCGAGACCGGCCGTTTCCGTGTAGGTGAACTCGAACTGAGCGAAATTGTCGGCCTTCGTTGTGGTTGTCACGTTAGGTACGAGCGGCAGCGAGGGCGCGCTAATCGCGCCACCCTTATACGTCACGCCCGTATTCACCGGCCCCACGTAGATAATCAACTCCCCCCCGTTCATGTCTTGCCCTTCGTACGGAATCGCCAGTTGGACGGAGGTCGGCGCGGCCGACGTGGAAGTAGAAGTAGATGGCGCGAGCAACGTAATATACGGCACCATGCCGCTGCCGGTCGTGGGGACCGATACGTAAGTCTGTGAGGAATCGAGATATTCGTTGGTCTTGCTATCGTAGAGCACCGCCTCGATGCCCTGCTGGGCCGCGGCGGCCGGGATGTTGAGAGTGAGCGTCGTAACGGTGCTGCCACTGAGCATCTGCCGAAACTCCAGCGGCTCAAACGCCAGACGCAACGCCTTCGTGCGTTGGAACGACTTCCGGCCACGATCCTTACGATTGCTTCGAGCCTCAGAACGACGGGAGAGTCGGAATGCCGTCATGATTGTGCGCCCGTCTAGTTTATTTTCGTTACAGGAAAATTCGTGATCACTGCGTCGGAATCTGCAACTTCCTACGTGGGAAACGGATCGTAACAACTCGCTGCGCCACAGGACGATCGCAGGAGGCTGCGTTGTGTTGCGGAATTGTAAGTGGTAGTCCCAACAGTCTGCTGGTTCGATGTTGAGCCTTTCCGCCGCTATTCCCCGGTAAAAGATAGGATGCAAATTGTTGACACAACTGGGGGTGGTAGTGCGAAATAATATACAGGTGCACCACTGGTGGGTGGGGTTTATGTCGCTATGTTCGTTTCCAGCGGAACATTTGTCAGTGATTTGCCGGCATTTTACGCCCAGTCGCAACTCCATGGGCCGAAAACGTGACAGCCACCAAATCTAGGAAAAATAGACATGAGCGCCTCGCATTGTCGGCACAGCCTCTCCATCTTTGGTGTACCGTTGGGCCGGCTGCGACTGCAGCACGATCAGACATTGGGAAGGCGCATCGACATAGACCTCGCCGGGTCAGCCCACGTCGCTCCAGGTTGTGGCCGCGACGCGAGCCTTCAGCCGCTGTCCCCCGAATCCCCCCATCCCCTTGACTTACTGGATCCTCATGGTAGAGTCGCTCCTATTGTAGCCAAATCAGATTTCCTATCACTCAATTTCTTATCGGTGGGCAGCAAGGAGTCGCAGATGAAACGGATTAGCAATGCAGCCGTGGTGTTAGCGGCGCTTGTGCCGGCGTGCAGTTTTGCCGTGTCAGCGGCAAACGCGGATGAGCCGGCGGCGGGCGCGAAGAAGAGACCTTTCGGCTTGGAGAAGGTCGTTACCTTCTACGGAACCCGCCCGGAACTCAAGTGTCCGACCTTGGTCACAAGCGAAGACTGGCGGTCCTGGAAGAGCCGGGGCTGCGTGAGTACCCTTTGTATAACGCACCAGTCGTTTCTGCGCCCGCCGAAGAGCGTCGACGAGGCGGCAAACGTCCTGATGGGCTTGGACTACAAGGGCAATCCGAACCCGGTGCTCACCATCGACGAGTTCGGCTGGGACTACGACGGCGGGATCGACGCGCACACGGCGGATGTCCTGAAGGCGGTACACGCGAAGAACCCCGGTCTGAAGATCGCGGTCTGGCAGATGCGCGGCCCAGTCGCTCCGAAGCTGGCGGCCGTCTACCGCGACACGGTCGAGCTGGTCATGATGGAGACTTACTACGACCTGAACAGTGCGTGGATGATCCCCTTCCAGCTCCAGACGGCGCGGCTCAATGGCATCCTGAACAAGACGATCATTGGGCTCGGCCTGGGCAGGGAAACCGACGGCAGTCCCTGGACCCGCACGCCGGAAGAGCTCCAGCAGCAGCTCGCTCTCATCCGCTTCGTGGCTCCCGAGTCGCCCGGCGTGGCGTTCTTCGGCGATTGCAAGAAGGATGAGAAGTCGGCATGCCAGATAACCACAGAGCAGATGGACCGGATCGTCGGCGGCTTCCTGAAGATCCCGACGGACGGAACCGGCCTGAAACCGGAGCTCCTAGCGCTTGGCAAGACCTTCACGAAGCACTATGACGGCCCGGCCATCTTCTGCTCCACACAGTTGACAATGTGCTACTTCCATTCCGGCTTCGACGGCGGGGATTGGGGCACCTTGCATCAGCCCGTATTCGCCAGGGTGCTCATGATGAACTTGGGCTACAAGGACGCCAAGGGCGTCAAGGCGTCCCTGAAGGACCTCAAAGACGTCAACAAGGTGTTGGGCTCGACGACTGTAGACATCCCGGCCCGGTCCGTGGTGGTTGTCCTGGTGCCGGGCTGTGGCGGCTGGCCAGGGTCCGCAGCCTTGGAGGTGAACGCGCCGGGCGGCGAGGTGTTCAACTTCGCGAAGTAGGCGGCGGAAAAGGTGTCAGGAACCATTGTTTGGGGGCTTCGCTGCGGGACGACCGCGGGGGACGAAAAACCGAATTGAGCCCGAACCGCTACCGATTCGGGCCGGCGGCCAGCAACGTCTCGATGGCCACCTGGGCCGGCTGCGATTGCAGCACGATCAGACATTGGGAAGGCGAATCGACATAGACCTCGCCGAACCCGCCCACGTCGCTCCAGGTCGTGGCCGCGATGCGGGCCTTCAGCCGCTCGGCCAGATGCGGACCGCTGGTCCCCTTGGCCAGCCAGGCAGCGACCGGATAGAACTCGATCTCCAGCCGCTCGGCGGCGGCCTCGGCCGTGGTCACCTGGATCGCGGTCGGACCGACGACCCGATAGACGAGTCCCAGCGGCCGCAACAAGTCGGCCAGTACCGTTCCGAGTGCCCGCTGATTGGCCGTCACCGTGGCCTCCACGCGGTCCGAGGTCTCGGCCGTGGCCAGGGCGGCCCGGTCGACGAGAATATCCGTTCCCGCGGCTTCGCCCAGGAAGGCGAGAATCCTGGCCAGCGGCGCCGGCTCGTGGAAATTGGCAGTCACCGGCCGATCGAGCATGCCGCGGGCCTGATCGCACCGTGTGGCCAGCGTGAAATGCTCGGGTTCCTCGCGGCTGCGGAGCGGTTTGTGCCGGGCAGTGCGCAGCTTTTCGCAAAACACCAGCACCTGCCGGTGAACGTCGGCCGATTGAAAGACCAGCAGCGCACTGCCGTCCGACTCGATCATTCCCCGGCCGCCGCCCGCTTGCCACGATTCGGGGGCGACCAGCCTGCGCACGATCGTCGCCAGCTCGGCCACGGCCCCCTTGTCGTCGCCGGTCAGGTCGGACACCGTATAGCGAACCTTGCGTAACGTCTCGCGGTATTCTGCCGGCGGACCGACAAGAATCTGCCCGTTTTCCGCGGTCACCGCCAGACCCCGCTCGGCGACGGCCGTCTGCAACGCCTTGCCGAGCGTGGTGCCGCGAACTTGCAGCGAAATGCGATCGCGCGGCGTGACGCCCAGCCGCGCCATGGCGTCGGCGTCGAGCGTGACGGGCAGCGCGCCAAGCGCGGCCAATAGCTCAACGCCCTTGGCCAGCGGAATATCGGTCAATTCGAGCTGCGCAATCGGATCGGCCAGCCGGGCGGCGACGTCAACGCGCACCGGCGGCGCCTTCTTGAGCTCAATCGCATCCCCGTGTTTCGCCGGGTTGTCGTTCGTCGCTTCGGCCGCCGAAAATGGATCTTTCTCGGGCGGCTTCGCTTCGCCGGACCGAGACGATGGCGTGGATGGCAACGGCTGGGCCGTTTCGCGCTTGGCAACACTTTGGACTTGCCGCTCAGGGGAGCCCGAAGGCTTGCCGGCCGCCGCATAGGGGTCAACCGTTGCCGATGGCGTTCCTGGCGAAGTGGGGGCGCGATCGGCCGCTGTGCGTTCGGCGGCGGCCCCAGAGGCTTTCGGTTCCAAGGGTTTGGTTGCCCGATCGGCGACGTTGCCGTCGCCCGCCATGGCGGGGGCGTTGGCTCTGACCGCCGGCTCGGCCTTGGGCTGGGAGACCAGAACCCAAACGAGCAAGCCGGTCGCCGTGAGCGCTGCCAGCGGGGCAACACCCCAGACAAGCCACCGCTGGCCGAGCAGCCGGCCCAGCAGCGAACTTTCCCCGGGCTCGGATTCCAGCCTAATCGGGACATCCGCCACGCGATCCAAGGGGGGCGGGATAACTGGCGCGACGTTCGCAGGGGCCTGGACTGGCGAAGGGGTCGGCTCCCACCCGGGCGGCGGTAGGATATGAACCATGCTCTCGCATCGCGGGCATTCCAGAATGGCCCCAATGGCCGCCTCGGAGCGAACCACGAGCCGGGCCTGGCACGTCGTACAGGTGATGGTGAATAATCGCTTTTCCACGGTCCGCCGAGTGGGTGGTGAGCGCCTTCTCACGCTCGGCCCGTCGCCCTTTCGCTCCACCCGTATTGTACGTCACGGGCAAATTAATGTCACACAGTATTAGGCGAGTCGTTCCTCTCTGCGTGGGCCGGCACTATGGTAGAATAGCAAAGTTCGAAGAAAGGTCGAACACGCCAGCCGAAGCGCATGTCCTAAAAACTGGGAGAAATGAGTCGAAATCACTTGAAAATCCGTCGCATCGACAGTCGGCGGGAGGATATCCGTGCGGCGATGGCCGAGCTGCGCGCACGGCTCAGCCCGGAAGGAAACGTCGTCAGCGAGGCCGGCCGGCGACGAACGATCGAGGTTTTCGGCGAGCCGCTTTCGCCCATCCAGGTGGTGGAACGCATTTGCCGCGACGTGGCCCAAAAGGGCCTGGCGGCCGTGCTCGACTATTCGGCCCGCATCGATAAGGCCCAACTCACCCCCGAGACGCTCCGCGTGCCCGAGGCCGAATTGGCCGCCGCCCACGCCGCGGCCGATCCGCAACTGCTGGCCGCGGTTCGGCGGATCGCCCAAAACATCCGCGAGTTTCAGCAGGCCATCCTGCACCGCGACGTTCGCCTGGAGCGGCCGGGCGGATATCTGGCGCAGCGCTACCGGCCGCTGGATCGGGTGGGCATCTGCGTGCCGGGCGGGGCCGCCGCGTATCCTTCGACCGTGCTGATGACGGCCGTGCCCGCCCAAGTAGCCGGCGTGCGGCAACTGGCCATCGTCGCCCCGCCGACCCGCTTCGGCGCCTACAACGGCGACATGCTGGCCACCTGCCACGAACTGGGCATCACCGAAGTCTATCGGCTGGGCGGCGCCCAGGCCGTGGCCGCCTTGGCCTACGGCATCTCGGGCATCCCCCGGGTGGACAAGATCGTCGGGCCCGGCAACCTGTTCGTCGCCCTCGCAAAAAAATACGTCTTCGGGGCCGTGGCCATCGATTCGATTGCCGGCCCGAGCGAGGTGGTGGTGATCGTCGACGAGTCGACGCGGCCCGAGCTGACGGCCATGGACTTGATCGCCCAGGCCGAACACGCCCCGGGGGCCAGCGTGCTGATCGGTTGGAACGAACGGGTGTTGGACGCCGCGGTGGCCGAGCTTTCCCGGCAGTTGAGCGGTCTGGAACGCGGCGAGTTGGCGCGGCAAAGCCTGGAGGAGTTCGGCGCGGTCATTTTGGCCCGCGATGCCGACGCGGCCTGTGCGTTGGCCGACGAGATTGCCCCCGAGCATCTGCACATCGCCACGGAAAACGCCGAGGAGTTGGCCGAAAAAATCCGCCACGCCGGGGCCATGTTCTTGGGCAACTACACGCCGGTGGCCCTGGGCGATTATGCCGCCGGTGCGTCGCACGTGTTGCCCACCAGCGGCACCGCGCGGTTTGCCAGCGGACTGTCGGCCAACGACTTCCTGCGCACCAATAGCATCCTTCACTTCAACCAGGAGGGCCTGATGCGTCTGGCCCCCGACGTGCGAGTCCTGGCCACCAAGGAAGGCTTGACCGCGCACCGGGCGAGCGTCGAAGTGAGGATGAAGGGCGAGACGGACGAAGGAATGACGAAGGCCGAAAGTCAAATGACGAAGGAATGACGAAGGCCGAAAGTCAAATGACGAAAACGCGGTGTCTGTGCCAGTCTACCGAAGATGGTTTAGTCCTTTGTGTTTTGATCTTCCTTCGTCATTTGGCTTTCGTCATTCGTCATTGCCCTACCCGAACCCCGAACCCTGAACCCTGAACCACCGTGCCTTTCTTCCGTCCCGAAATCGAAGCGATGTCCGGCTACACGCCGGGAGAGCAGCCGCAAGACGGCGAGTTCATCAAGCTCAACACCAACGAGAATCCCTATCCGCCGTCGCCGGCCGCGGCCCGGGCGATCGAAGAAGCTGCCGGCCGCCTGCGAAAATACCCCGACCCCATGGCCGGGTCGTTCCGCCGCCGCGCGGCCGCGCTGTGGGGCGTCGAGCCTGACTGGATCCTCTGCGGCAACGGTAGCGACGACATTCTGACGATCGTCACCCGGTCGCTGGTCGGCCAGGGTCAACGGCTGCGTCTGCCTTATCCCAGCTATATCCTTTACCGAACCCTGGCCGAATTGCAGGGCGCCCGGAGCGAAGAGGTCAAGTTCAACGCCGACTGGTCGCTGCCACCCGCGTTCGCCGCCGGCCGCGACGATTTGCGGCTGGTGTTCCTGGCCAATCCGAACAGCCCTTCGGGCACGGTTGTGCCGCCCGCGCGGGTGCTGGAAATTGCCGAGGCCCTGCCTTGCCCGCTTCTGGTCGACGAAGCCTACGCCGACTTCGCCGAGACGAACTGCATGTCGCTGGTCGCCCGGTGCGAAAAGATCATGGTCTCCCGGTCGCTGAGCAAGTCGTATGCGTTGGCCGGGCTGCGGTTCGGCTACCTGGTCGGGCAGCCGCAGATGATCGCCCAGTTGACGAAGATGAAGGATTCGTATAATTGCGATGCGCTGGCGATTGCCGCGGCCACGGCCGCCCTGGACGACCAAGCGTGGCTGGCGGCCAACCGGGCCCAGATATTGGCCACCCGCCGCCGCCTGGTGGCGGAAATGCGGAAGCTAGGGTTTGTAACGGTCGATTCCCAGGCGAACTTCACTTGGAACGTCCATCCGCATCTCCCAGCCAAACCACTTTACGAGCAGCTCAAACGCGATCGCATCCTGGTCCGATACATGAACTATCCCGGCTGGGGCGACGGCCTCCGCATTAGCGTCGGCACCGATGGCGAGATCGATGCCTGCCTGGAGAAGCTAAAGGCTATGGTTTAAGGGGGTCCCTGCTTCCATGTCCCGCACCGCCCGCATCCATCGCAAAACGGCCGAAACCGAGATCGATCTGCAACTGTCGCTCGACGGCGTCGGCGAGGCGCAGGTCGCCACGGGCATCGGCTTCTTCGACCACATGCTGACGCTGCTGGCCAAGCACGCGGCCGTGGATCTGACCGTCAATGCGGCCGGCGACTTGCAGGTCGATCAGCATCACACGGTCGAGGACGTGGGAATTTGCCTCGGGCAGGCCCTGCGCGAGGCGCTGGGCGACAAGGCCGGCATCCGCCGCTACGGCCACTTCACGCTCCCCATGGAAGAGGCGCTTTGCACCGTGGCCGTGGACTTGGGCGGCCGGGCGTATTTCGTCTTTCAGGCCGATTTCCCCGCGCAAAAAATCGGCGAATTCGACGCCGAGCTGGTGGCCGACTTCTGGCACGCCTTCGCCACCAACGCCTTGTGCAACTTGCACATCGCAGTTCCCTACGGCCGCAACAGTCATCACATTGCCGAGGCGATTTTCAAGGCCGCGGCCCGGGCGTTGCGCGTGGCGGTCGAGTCCGATCTGCGATTGCCCGGCGTGCCCAGCACGAAGGGCACGCTCTGAGTTCCTCCGTCCCCTCTCCCGCCGGGAGAGGGGCAGGGGTGAGGGCTTCGCGAGTCGGCCAGATTCCGGCACGCTGCGTACATGAAACGCACCGCTATGCTTCCGTTCTTTCGATTTCTTGGCAGAATTCGGTGGAAGACTTCGCCCGCTCGGCGTCTAGTACGGTAAATCGGGGGTGGGTGACGGATGGCGGACGTCCAGGAACTTGTCGAACGGGCGAAGGCGGGCGATCGCCAGGCGTTCGCCGGGCTCTACGACCAGTTCGCTCCCCTGGTGCGGTCGGTTGCGTACGCCACGAGCGGCTCCCTGCACGAAGCCGAAGACCTGTGCCAGGACGTGTTCCTGCAGGCATATCGCAGCCTGGGGCAGCTCCGCGACGCCGCGCGGTTCGCCGGCTGGCTGATGATGATCGTTCGGCGGGCGTGCGCCATCCAAGCCGCTGGCATCGTTGCTGGTGGCCACCACGATCAGCCGCTCCGGCATGTGCTGCTCGCTAAGCTCATCCTTCAAAGCGGCGTTGACGTGCCGGCTGACGATCAGCTCCAACTCCTCGATCAAGAGGATGTGCCACGGATTGCCCACCATCGGCCGGTAGCGGAAGGTCTGGCCGAAGAGCCGCCGGACCTCCTCGATGCTCAGGTTGCTGGCCGAATACTCGACCAACCCCGAGAACGGGCAGACGCCCAGGTCGTGAATGAGGGTTTTGGCAGCCGCCGATTTTCCCACGCCGCCCTTGCCTTCGAACAAGAGGCAGCAGGGGTAGGGCGTGGCCAGCGTTCCCGAACCCTCGACCCTCGTCCTCCTCGGCATCGGTGCCCTCAGCCTGCTCGCCTACGCTTGGCGAAGGCGGGAAAAGGCGGCGTAAGGCGACAGAGCCAAGCGAAAACCGCAAGAGCCGTCCATCTTGGACGGCTCTTTTCGTTGACCCAACCCGCTCCGCACCCACACGCACCACCGTCGGACGTAATCCCCGATGCGGATAACATCCGCACCTTGCTCGCAAAGCCGGTTCATCCGCTCGACGCAACGTTCGACCGTTTGCACGGCAACCCCGACAAGCCCCGCTGCCGAGAAGCGATAGCCGAGGAAATCGAAGCCACGGTCCGCTGGTCCGGCGTGCCCGTCCTTCGGGATAGCCGCGGCAAGGGACAGGACTCTGGCTCCGTTGGGGTGGACTCGGCACGCTCACCCGGCTCTGGCCGCGTTGCCAGAACCGGGAGGCCGGGCCGGGCTCCAAGTGTGGAATGGCTTGCCCGCGCTGCTGCGGCCTTATCTCACGCCTCCATGTTCTCGGTTGCCGGGGTGGGGAAGAACGTCCTCTGCGTCGCGTCCCACTGCTGCTGTTTGATGTTCACCATCCACTGGTTACAGAAGATGGCTAAACTTGGGATGCAGCAGTTCCGCCGCCTGTCGGCAGACCGCTTGAACGCAATGCCGAAAGAGATTCAGCGGCTCAGCAAGACCCGCGTGCCGGGTTCCGCCGAGCCGTTCTCGCTGGACACGTTGCGGGCCCAGCTCAACAGCCGCTGACGCTACTGCCCCGCTGGCTTCAGGGTGATGGACTTCAGGTTCATCACCGCGCCGCGGGGCATCTTCGTCGGCTTGACGGAAAGTACATGGCGGCCGTTTTGGGTGATGGTGATGGTGCCCAGCTTGACCGCGACGAACTTCTCCCAACCGCCAGTGCTTTCCACCTTGCCCGAGAGCTTTTGTGCCGGCTGCGTCACCACCATGCGTTTGCGGGGGCGGAGCCCTTTGGCCGGCATCTGTTCCTGGGCCAGAGTTACGTCGAACTCGCTGCCGGCGCTGCCCGGCTCGCAGGCGAAGGTGAGCTGCACGTCGAACGTGCCCGGGCTCTCAAGCTTGAACTCCCAACTCGCCCAATCCTTGGGATTGGTCCAAAAACCGATGTTTTCGCCGGCGCTATCGCCCTGACAGCGGAGACTGTCGCCGTGCAGCGTGGCTTCGCCGGCCGGCAACTCGACGACGCCAGCCTTGTTTTGCGACAGGATTTCCGGTTCAACGTCGGCTTTGCCTTCGATTTCCAGCACCACCACGGAGTCGATCTTGTCGGGCGCCTGGGCCGGCAACTTGACAGCCGCGCCGTTTTCGCTCGCCCTGACCGGCAAGGCGGATTTCGTCACATCGGCCAGCAAATAGGCGGCGGTCACCCGGTTCTTCAGGCCCGGAACCAACAGCTCGCCCGCCGGCCAGGCGAAAACGTGCAGGTAGAGCTTGCCCGGCTTCTGCGTCGCGCGCCCCCAGGGGAGTTTTTTGAAAGGGCTGGCGCTGGTGCCGTAGATCGACGGGCCGTTGACGTTCATCCAACGGCCGACGGCGGCCAACCGCTCGACGCTGGCCGGGGGAATTTCGCCCAGGGACGTCGGCCCCACGTTCAGCAGATAGTTGCCCCCTTTGCTGGCGATGTCGGCCAGGTTGCGGATCAGCGTTTCGGTCGATTTCCAGTTGTGGTCGTACGACTTGAAGCCCCAGGTGTCGTTCATCGTCATGCAGGTTTCCCAGTCGCGGCCGGGATAGCCGGTGGCCGGCACGAATTGCTCCGGCGTGTTCGTATCGCCCGAAAAGCCGCCGCCCAAGCGGTCGTTGGTAATCAGCCCCGGCCGCAGCTTCAGGAGCGCGGCGAGCTTCGCCGCCCGCTCGCTGGTCATCGCGCCGGTCGGCGTGTCCCACCAGAGCACGGAAAGGGGATAGTTCGTGAGGATTTCCTGGACCTGCGGGATGGCCACGGTGTCGAGATAGTGGTCGAAGCTGCCGTCCTGGGCCTTGTCCCAGTGTTCGCCGATGGCCTCCGCCCCCGGGTGATGCCAGTCCTGGCACTGCGAATAGTAGAAGCCCAGCCGCAAGCCTTGCCGCTTGCAGGCCGCCGCCAGCTCCGCCAGCGGATCGCGCTGAAACGGCGTGGCGTCGTAGATGTTGTAAGGGCTGGCCTTTGAGTGGAACATGGCGAAGCCGTCGTGGTGTTTCGAGGTGATCACGATGTACTTCATGCCCGCCCGCTTGGCGATCGAGACCCATTGGTCGGCGTTGAACTTTACGGGATTGAATTGGGCCGCAAGTTTTTCGTAGTCGGCGACCGGGATTTTGCCGGTGTTCATGATCCACTCGCCGATGCTGGGGATCTGCTTGCCCTGCCAGGTTCCGGCCGGCACGGCGTAGAGCCCCCAGTGGATGAACATGCCGAAGCGGGCGTCGCGCCACCAGGCCATCCGCTGGTCGCGCTCCTGTTTGGTCTCTTGCGGCAGCGCGTCGGAAGCCGTCAAGCCGGCGGCCGAAGCGAACAGGGCGACAACGATGATCGACGAAATCAATGGCTTGTGCATGGCAGACAGTCTTGGCGTTGAAGGAAGGGCAGTTGGGCGATGCACAACGTTCGGCGTCGCCCGGTAAGGCCGTTTCTGCCGTTACTGTATTCAGTTCTAGCCGACTTGTCCAGACACGCCGGAAAGCAGGGGGCCGTAACGGATTGTTGCGACCGGCAACGTTCGCGCTGTAGGGAACGGCCTCCGTGCCGTTCCGTTGCGATTGCCCTGGCTCTGGAACGCCGCGGAGGGCGTTCCCTACAGCGCTGCGGGATGAGTCGACCGGCCGGTCGTCCTCGGCCTTCCACAATGCCAAAGATGGAATCGATCGCCTGACGGCTGCCGTGAATCGCATCATGCGTTCGTAATCATTGGGTCTGCAAACACCTCAACAGCGATCTCGTTCAGCCTCTGGAATGTCTCCGCGGGGAGCGACACATTGCCCATGGCCGTATCGCGATTCAGAAACGCGTACTTCCGGGTTCCGAGGCGATGGTAGTGCAATAGTTCGTAGGTGACGTTGCGACAGCCGGATACGAACTCGGCGATGGCGCCGACGTCGTCCGGCGTGTCGTTGAAGCCGGGAACGACCGGGGTGCGGACATGGATGGGCAGATCGGGAAACGCGTCGATCAGGCGCCGGAAGTTGGCGGTGATGAGGTCCGTAGAAACCCCAGTAAACTCCTTGTGGCGTTCGCTGTCGAGGCTCTTGATGTCGAACAGGATGGTGTTCAGGTTCGTGGCAGCATCGCGAAGGACTTCCCACGGGACGTGGCCGCAGCTCTCCATGGCCGTGTTCAGACGGCGGCGCCGGGCTTCGCGCAGCAGGGCAAGCGCGAAGGCGGGCTGGGCCAACGGTTCGCCTCCCGACAAGGTGATGCCGCCGCCCGAGCGGCCGTAAAAGAGCCCGTCCTGCTCCACCACGTTGAGGACATCCTCCACGCTCTTGCGCTCTCCGTAGGCGATAACGGCCGGGGCAGGGCAGGCGGCCACGCAGGGTTTTTCGCAAGCGGAACACGCCGCCCGGTCGAACACCGGCTTGTCGTCCACCCAGCCTATGGCATGGTTCGGGCAGGCATTAAGGCAGCGCACGCACTTGGACAAGCCAAGACAGCGCCCTTCGTTGAAGGCCAGCTCAATCTGGAAGGACTGGGATTCCGGGTTGCTGCACCAGCGGCACGAGAGGGGACAACCCTTGAAGAAGACGATCGTGCGGATCCCGGGGCCGTCATGCACGGAATACCTCTGGATGTTGAAGATCGTTCCACTGGTCTTCCTGTCCTCTTGAGACGTCATGGGGGTCTTCCTGTTGGATTGAACCGTGCCCGGCCGGAAAAAAGCACGCGCGTCTCGATCAGGGGCGCCTCGCTTTGCGGCGTCGGGAGGCTAGCAACTTTCGTGAACCGTCCGCGCGATTAGGTCATTCTGCAGGTCGGGGGACAAGTCCACGAAGTAGGCGCTATAACCCGCGACGCGGACGATCAGGTTGCGGTACTTCTCCGGGTTCTCTTGGGCGGCCAAAAGTGTTTCCCTGTTGACGACGTTGAACTGCACGTGCCAGAGCTTCAGGTCGCAGAAGGTGCGGATGAAGGAGACCAGCTTGCGCGTGCCCGCGTCCCCGGCCAGGCACTTCGGCGTAAACTTGATGTTGAGCATGCGGGCGGCGCGCTCGCGGTAATGGTAGTTCTTGGACATGTAGTTGGAGAGCAGCACCGCCGTAGGGCCGTTGACGTCCGCACCGTGGGAGGCGGAAGAACCATCGGACAGCGGGGTGAACGCTCTGCGCCCGTTGGGAGTGGCGCTTACCACCTTGCCGAAAGGCACGTGGGAGGTGAAGGGCACGTAACGCAGGTCGTTGTAAATGCCGAGTTCCGGCGAGTACTTTCGGGCGTACCGCAGGCAAAGCAAGTCCACATCCCGGGCGATGGCGTCGGCGTATTCGTCGTTGTTGCCGTAGCAGGGGGCGCTCTTGAGCAGGGCGCCCACGTCTTCGTGACCTTCGAAGTCGGCCCTCAGCGCTTCGAGGAGCTCGCTCATGGACAGCTTCTTGTCCTCGAACACCAGCTTCTTCACGGCGGCCAGGGAATCCACCACGGTGCCATAGCCGATGTATTCGAAATAGCCGAAGTTCAGGCCTTCGGGGATCTGCGGAGCGTGCAGATCGAGGCAATGCTTCATGCACAGGTCGTGGAGCACGGAGCCCATGGGCTGAGCGAAGTGCCTGGCCCGCAGTTGGACGATCGCGTGCTGCTGGTAGAATGCGGTCTTCAAGAACAACTCGTGCTGACGGACGTAGGCGTTCCAGAATTCATCCCAGGTCTTGAAAGAACGGGGGTCCCCCGTTTCGACGCCCAGGACGCGGTCGCCGTACTTCTTCATGCGGCCGTTGTAGAGCGCCATCTCCAAAGCGGCCGCGAAGTTGATGTAGGCTCCGCCGCTGGTGTAGGTGTCGCGATTGGGCATGCGGACCTCGGTGCAGCCGGATACCGCGTAGTCACGCGCTTCCTCGAAGGTGGCGCCCTTGGACACGTACAGCGGGATGACTTCCTCGTCGTTGATGAGCTTGGGGAATCCCGTTCCGTCCTTGATGGTCTCCGCCACTTCCCACAGGTACCGCTCCGGGGCGGCCGCGTGGATGCGGGCCGCCAGGTCCGGGTAGTGCAGCGGGAATTCCCGCTTCGACTTGAGAAACAGATAGGTGAGGTCGTTGGTGGCGTCGCGGCCGTCCGGCGTCTGCCCTCCGATGGTCACCGCTTCCCAGTGGGCGTAGCCCTCGTTGAAGGCGCCGCCGGTGGGAGAGAGGTAAAGGTCGATGAACTGGGCCATGCCCACCCACATGCATTCAAGAAGCTCGACGGCTTTCTCCTCGGTCAGCAGGCCCTCCTTCACGTCCTTCTTGTAGAAAGGATAGAAGTACTGGTCCATCCGGCCGTTGGAGATGATGGTTCCGGTCTTCTGCTCGAGTCGCGAGAACATCTGCGTGAACCACTGAGCCTGGACAGCCTCGTGGAAGTTGCGGGCGGGATGCTCGGGCACTCGCTCGCAAATGGCGGCCATCGTGAGCAGCTCCTGCCTGCGCACGGGGTTGACTTCCTTTCCGGCCCTTTGGCGGGCAAACGCGGCGTGGCGTTTCACCCAGTGGACGATGGCGTCGCACACGATGACCATCGCCTCTAGGAAGGGACGCTTCTCCACGTTATCCACGGGACTCAACGGGTCGAGGGCCTCCAGTTTGGCCAAGGCCTCGTCCTTCAACCCCTTGAATCCCCGCCGGAGCACCTTGTCGTAGTCATGGACCCACTGGAGGGAAGAACGGAAGGAGGCTGTCTCGTTCACCACGAATCGCGAGACGAGGCCGTCCGGGTCGTCGTAGGTCAGCTTGTGGACGACGGGCGGCAAAGCCTTGTTGAGGGCCTCGTGGAATGTCTTGCCCTGCCAGTAGGGCGCGATTTCCTCGATGACGATCCTGGCGTCCTCGGCAGTGATGCTTGCCGGAGAGGCCCGGCGCTTGGGTAGTTCCTCGATTGCAAGGCCCAGGAAGTCGCCGTCAAGCTCGGGATAAAGGATGCCGTAGCGCCCCTGGCAGCCGGCGCGGCCGGCGAGCAATTGCTGGTCGTCAACGTAGACGGTGATGTTCTCGGCGATATGTTTGAGCGCCTTGGCCCAGCGCAGCACCAGGGCTTGGCCCTCGGTTTGACGCATGGACTGGGTGAAGTAGCGGGCGCGCTCGACATCGATGCGGGGTTTCTTACCGTCGAAGCTCTCGAGGATGGTGAAAACTCGTTGATGGGTGGCCCTGAACTTGTCTTCCTTTCCCTCGATCTGGTCCTGAACCCTTTGTTCGTGCGAGCTCAAGGTGTCGCAGCAAATCGGATTCGGCATAATGCACCCCCCACGACCATGACATTGCAAACATTATAATGTTTGTCATTTTACTTGTCTATATGGACTTCCGCCCGATTGCCATTTGGACCACAAGAAATCCTGGTCGTGGGAGGCCCTGTCTAGCCGCCTATTCGCTCGCCGGGGGGAGACCGTGAGCAAGGAATGACGTAAAGACCTGACCTGTTACCAGGGTAACGGCCACCCGACAGGACTACTCACCCGACGGATGTTGCCTTCTCCGTCGCGCAAAGAAAAAAGGACGCCGAGAGGTGTCTGCGGCTCTGCAAAAGCTGATGCGCCACGCGAACGTGCAAACCACCCGGCAACACCGGCCAAAAATCCGGCCCCGAGCAACATTTTCAGCAACACCAGGGCAGAATCGGCCGAAGAGGACGGAACCCCCGATGCCCCAACTCCAATAACAGAGGCAGCTTGCTAGCCGAAGTAATCCGGCGCGTTGCCCGGCTTCCACTTGATGTTGCAGCCCAGGCTGGCCCGCTGGTTGCCCGAGACGGCCTGGCCGGCCAACACCGCATCGAGCGCCGCCCGCAGGTCCTGGCCGGTGACCGGCACGTCGCTGCCGGGCCGGCTGGCGTCCATCTGGCCGCGGTAGACGAGCTTCCGCTCGCCGTCAAACACGTAGAAGTCGGGCGTGCAGGCCGCCTGGTACGCCTTGGCCACCTCCTGCGTGGCGTCGTAAAGATAGGGGAACGTGTAGCCGCGGTGCTTCACCTCGTCGGCCATTTTGGCGGGCGAATCGTCCGGGTGCGTGTCGACGTCGTTCGAGTTGATGCCCACCACGGCCACGCGGCGCTTCTGATAGTCCTTGGCCAATTGGGCCAGGCCGGCGGCTACGTGTTTGACGTAAGGACAATGGTTGCACATGAAAACGACCAACAACGCCGGGGCGTCGGCGAAGTCGGCAAGCGACACTTCCTTGCCGTCGGTGTCCGGCAGCGAGAAATCGGGCGCGGGGGTGCCCAATCGCAACATTGTGCTGGCAGTTTGAACCATGGGAAATCTCCTTTTGGTAGCACAGCCGCCCTCGGCTGTGAGGTTCGCGTAGCACAGCCGAGGGCGGCTGTGCCACGGTTTTATCGCACTGGATTATAGGGACGATGGCAAGCCCGACGGACGGGGCCAGCGAAAACATCGCTGGGCGTTGGCCGTGGTCAGCGCGGCGAGCTGCTCCACCGAGACGCCGCGGAGCTCGGCCAGAAAGGCCGCCGTTTGGACGACGTTGGCCGGCTCGTTCCGCTTCTGTTTGCCGCGGAAAACCTGGGGCACGAGGTAGGGGCTGTCGGTTTCCACGAGCAGCCGGTCGTCGGGGACCGCCCGGGCCGCCGCCCGAAGCACGTCGAACTTCCGGTTCGAATAGGTCACGTTGCCAGCGAAACTGATGAAAAGCCCCAGGGCCACACACTCGGCCGCCAGGCCGGCGTCGCCGCTAAAGGCGTGCAGCACGCCGTCGAGCGGCCCCCGGGCGGCGGCATCGCGGAGCATGGGCATCAGTTCCGCGGCCGCATCGCGGCAATGCAGGATCACCGGCAGGTCACGCTCCCGGGCCAGCCGCAGATGGCGATCGAGGTATTCTTGCTGCAGCGCCAAGGGGGCGAAATCCCAGTAGCGGTCCAGGCCGGTCTCGCCCAGGGCCACCACGCGGGCATGGCTGCTCAGGCTTTCCACCTGCTGCCAATCGTCCGGGCCGGCCTCGTTGGTGGAGTTAGGATGGATGCCCACGGCCACCGGCAGATCGAACTCTTCGGCCAGTTCGAGCACGGCCCGGCTGGAAGCGGCGTCCATGGCCGGGCAGAGCATGGTTTCCACGCCGGCCGCCTTGGCCCGCGCGATCGCCTCGCGCCGGTCGGCGTCGAATTCCGGTTGATCAAGGTGGGCGTGGCTGTCGAAGAACATCGGCAATCTCGTTCGTGGCGTCTGCCTATCGAGGCCAACATTGGGCCGGGGAGGGGTCCCGTCGCATTGTCGATAAGGATGTTAGCTCTAAAGCAGTTTCTTGACGATCCTATAGACGTGAGAACCGGTCCGCTGGGGCCACCGCTCCGCTGGAGCCGTGTCGAGCTTTTCCGCGCGCGAGATGGCGGCAAGAATTGTCTCCCTGGTTAGCGGGTACGCGAGGCCGCGACGCTTGTTGTACCTTCCCACGGCCACCTTCAGTTGGGCTTCCACGCATTTGAAATTCTTGAATTGGGAGGCACCGATATCCTGTACATGAAGAAGCAGCCAAAGATCAAAACAGGGATTGCTGTGAGCAAGCTGGCAGTGTTTCTGGGCCGCCTCCTGACAAACACGGGTGAAGTTGGCAACGTGGGCTGGTTCGGTCCAGTGATCCGTGTCGAGCATAAGCCACAACTCGTCGTCATCGCCCAATTGGTACTGCTTCCTGTATTGATCCAACCGCTCCAGGACATGCTCCGGCGCAGAATGGCAGTCCTCCGTGGGCAATATTTCTATATGGATTCTGGTGCTTCTAAAGTTGGAATCGAAATAGCGTCGGGCTGCAAACGTGTCCTCGGTTGCGATCACAAAAGGCGCGAATCGCGGTACGCTCCATCCTCACGGTTTAGTACACGAGGCTTCTTGAACCGCAGCGTCATGCACCGACCTCCGCAGTAACCGTTTCATCCTCCATTAAGCGGTCAATGCCGCCGAGGAATGGAATCGCACCGAAGCGCCCCGCGAAATATCCCTTTTCGATGTCCAAATCCTTTCGCACGTTGAAATCAGCAAGCGAGTAAAGATGCGATGCTCCTGCGTCGTCTCGCTCAGCAAACCAAATACCATCACGTCGCATCAACTCCAGGTCCAATAATGTGGATTCATGCGTCGTGAAAATGAGTTGGCTTCCGGCAGCATTCGTGGCCTTCAGGAAAAATTCGATGAACTTTCTCGCAAGTGCCGGGTGCATGCTGCGCTCAAGCTCGTCCACGACGAAGACGCCTCCGTTTTCTCCGAGGCGGTACAGAGCCGGCAAGAGATGTAGCAGCCGACAGGTACCATCAGATTCCTCGTGAAGCGGGAAAGTGACGGTCTGCCCCTTGGTTCCATGATGCTTCGCCAAGATCCGATGGAATCGTATGATATCCTTCTTGGACGCATCTAGGATGATCTCTTCTCCATCCCTTCCATAGGTGATTGCCACGGCGTCATCCGATGCATCAACCGCGTCTTCCACTTCCTTTGGGAGCGGAGGAAGCTTCTTTCTCGGTACCGCGGTCTTGGTGACCCTAATGTCCGTGATGCCCGTGCTCGCTTCACGGAGGAACTTTGCGGCAAATCTGGCGAATTTCTCATCAGTGGAAATCGTCTCCACAAGCCCTCGAAATCGTGCATCCGGCTCAATGACCGCGAGAGTCCGCTTGAACCAGTTTATGACGCGCTGTAACCGAGGCCCCTGTGTTTCTTCATCTCGGTCGACGATTTCGGCTAAGAACGATTGGCTGGGACGGATTCCGGAGCCCGCTAGCGACTTTATCTGCGAAGGGACGTCCTTACCCGATGACCCAAACTCAATAACCACGTCGCCATTTTCGCTGTTACTTCGGGAGAAGACGCTTCGATCCTTTTTCTCGTCGTAAACGTCGAGCCACTCCTCGTGGATCCGATCAGCGTCATAGGAGATGCCGTACCGGAAAACTTCGCTTTCAGCAATGAAGCGCAGATCGAAAACGGTTGGCTTCTTGGAAAACGTGCTGTCCAATCGGAACGGTTTGTGTGGCATTCGTTCGTCTCGTGGAGTGCCACGAAGTACAAGCCCCTCTAAGACCGCGAGTGCGCGCACGAGATTTGACTTTCCCGCGCCGTTGGCACCGTATAACGAAGCCACGCGCAAAACACGCTCGTCGGTGCCGGGTACGGGAAAGCAATAAGGCACCGCTGCCCCCCCAATCGCTTTGACGCGAGCAGGTTGAGGGTCTGTTCATCGCGAAACGAACGGAAGTTCTCAATCGAGAAGGAGAGCAGCATTATTGGTCACCTTGCGTGATTATGTCACAGAAGTCGGAGGTTCTAGGCCCCAAGTAACGATACAACATTGATTTTACGTGAGACTGTCACGGTTGTACAGCACGGCAGATCTTTGCGATCTTTTCTCACGGGGGAATGCCTTAGTTGGGGGGCAGTGCGGTGGTGCTGCAACGCTCACTGTGGGCGAACGACCACCGGTGGGTGAGTCAATTCCGCGCTCCCTAACACATCAGACTCTCGTAAAGCGTAACGAAGCGCGTAAACATCTCCGCCGACCTGGCAGTGGGCGTATAATCTATCACTGTGCGCGATATGAACGAATCCTCGAAGACCGACTGGGACCGCGATGGGCGATGAGGCCATCGATACGTCAGATATCCCGCCGCTCGGGAAGAGCTTTTTCGACAAGGCGACGCTTCGCACGCCACGGCAGCCCCCGGCCGTCACCATGCACATCGATGCCGACGTCTTGGCTTGGTTTCAAGCCCAGGGCCAAGAGTATGAGCAGCGGACGAACGCCGCACTCCGCATCTACGCCGAGGCACATCGGCAGTAGCACTCCGAACCCCCGAGAGGCTAATTGGTTTAAAATGCATCACCACACCCCACCTGGGTGGGCAAGGAATCAAGAAAGGGGCTTTCTTTTTCCGAGACAGTAGGATAGACTTTATTAGGATCTGAGCCCCAGGAAAGTCTGGGTCGTAGGATCCACCAGGGCCCGCAAGGGCCCCATCTTTTGCGCCCGTTCAAAGCCGGACGACGCCGAGCCCTCGGGGATCCTTGTACGACGCATGTTTGCAAAGTACCGGGGTCAGACGTTGTAGGTAGGCATTGCCGCCGTGCTGTTTCATGTACGACGATGGTTCGATGCTTTGTTTCAGGAGAAATGCGGCGCAATCGGCCGCTTGGATCAAGTACGACTCGCGTGTATCGCGTAGGACGGGATCCTCGATGACTACCTGAAGCGGCTCGTTCTTGTAAACGAATGCCCCCTGCGGTTGCTGGACCCTTAGCGGATTGCTCCGCCGCATGTCATCGAGAAATCGCTTCAGCTTTCCGCCGTCCGTGTTGTCGGGGAGTACGATTCCGCGTTCGTGGGCGTTCTTGGGTCCGGGAAAATTCCCGTAACGAAGCGTGTTTTCAAACCGCTGGAAAAGGGAATACCACGCCCATCGAAAGACCTCACCTTTGTCAGGCACCTTGCCGCGTTTATCTACGACAACGTTGATGATGCTTACATCGGTAAGCGTCGCAATCTTGTCGGCAAAATGGCGGACGATCGCCAGACGCTCATGCTTCTTGAGCTTCCCAATCGACGGATCCAGTTTGCCAGGCTTGGTGATCAGCGCCGCGGCATGAATTTCCGCGTCGAGATACACCCTGTACTTCTGTTTGAGCCAATGCCGGAAACGCAGCAGTTCCGCTACAGTCTCCCGCCACCGCAATTCGTGAACCACCAGCCCAGACAGGCAAAACAGACGCGATGGGGAGCCGTCGGACGGCATCCCACAGTCGCCGCTCTCATCGGCGTACATGAGATACATGAGTGCTGACCCCGTCTCGCATCTTCCCCAGAAGATCCCGATCTGCCCACCGTCCTAGCCCGCTAGCCGAAAGATCGAACGCCTGAATCAGTGTTCCAGGCCAATCCGCCCTCTTCCGCATTCACCGCTTGCTATTCACGATTTCCTTGAGAATATCGAGATGTCCCCGGGCGTTGCCGAGGATTTCGTCGGCCAGGGAATGGAGCGAGGCGACCTCTTCCAGCTCGGTGGCGCACTGCTCGATGGCGGCCACGTCCTGCTCCTGGTACAGGATGATTTCCCGCACCAGAAAGCTGAGCGAAAGATCGTGCTTGGCCATCCAGTGCATGGCGAACTGGCCGGGATTGGGCCGGGCGCCGTGCGCGGCGATGGCCTCGCTCACGAGCCCCGCATAGCGATGCTCGTCGGCCACCAGGTGGTCGAGGGCCTCGCGGAGCTGCTGGTCTTCGGACTGGGCCCACGGCTTGGCATTGGCCAGATAGGCCGGCAGCGAACGGCAAAGGATCCGCAGCAGCTCGTTGAGGACGGGGACGGCGTCGAGCGCTTTCATGGCAGGATCAGTAGAAGAGGGTTGAGGCCGCGCCGTCGGCCCAGTTCAGCAGCACGCCCAGCAGGAAGAACAACGCCACGACCGGCACGGTGAGCAAGGCGCAGTAGGAGCCGGCCGCCGAACTAAGCGGTATCGTGGGCGGCTGGCCATAGAGCGGCGGGGGCGAAAAGACCATCACCCGCACCACGCGCAGATAATAGAACAGGCTCAGCACCGTGTTCAACGCGCCGACAAACAACAACACCCACAGATGGGCTTTGACCAGGGACAGGAAGATCGTCAGCTTGGCGGGAAAACCGGCCAACGGCGGGAGGCCCACCAGGCTGAACATCACGATCGCCGTGCACACGGTCAGGCCGGGCGAGGTCTGCATCAGCCCCGCGTAATCGGCGATCTCTTCGCTATGCGTTGCGTTGCGGAGGAAGGCCACGATGGCGAACGCCGCCAGGTTCATGAACAAATAGATGCTGATGTACACGACCAGCGAGGCGATGGCCATGCGGGCCTCGGCCAGGTTCGTGCCCACCAGGGTGACGGCGGCGGCGACGGGCATCATCATGTAGCCGGCATGCGCGATCGTCGAGTAGGCCAGCAGCCGCTTCATGTTCGTTTGCCCATAGGCCGCGAGGTTGCCGAAGGTGCAAGTGACGGCGGCCAGCAGCGAGAGCAGCGTGGCGATGTAGTGGCGCACGGGGGCCAGCGCCAGCAGCGCGGCCGGGCTCGCCTGGTAGGAGAAACCGGCCGCCAGCCGCACGAGCAGGCCCAGGGCGGCGGCCTTCGAGGCGATCGAGAGGAAGCAGGCCACTTCGGCCGTGGCGCCTTCGAAGACGTCGGGCGCCCAAAAATGGAAGGGCACGGCCGACAGCTTGAAGGCCACGCCGACCATGAGCATCAGCCCGCCGAGGACCAGGACCATCGTCCGATCGGCGCCGGCGCCCGTGGAGATCAGCTCGGCCAGCCGGGCGGACATGGTGGGCAGGTGGGCGGTGCCCAGCGCGCCGGCCAGCAAGCTCAGCCCGTAAAGCATGATGCCCGCCGTGCCGGCGCCGAAAACGGCGTATTTCAGGGCCGCCTCGCTGCTTTTCGAGCGGTTGCGCTGCATGCCGGCGAGCACGTAGCAGGGCACGCTGGCCATTTCCACGCCCAGCAGCACCATCACCACGTGGTTGGCCGAAATCATCAGGCACATGCCCAACAGCGCGCCGAGCATCAGCACGTAGAACTCGGTCATGTCCTCCCGGCGCTGGGCGGCGGCCTGGGTGAAGGTCACAAACAGGCTGGCGAACAGCAGCAGCAGGAAACGCAGTACGACGGTAAAACTGTCGCTCAGCAGCACGCCGCCGAAAATGGGCGCCGTCGCGGAAACGTACGTGCACAGCCAACTCCACGGAAACGCGAAGAGGAAGGTGGCCACGATCAACCCGGCAAACGTGATGGGAAAGGCGGCGCCCGTCCAGCGGGGCACGAAGGTGCGGGCCAAGAGCACGGCGATGATGATGGCCACCAGCGTCAACTCGGGCCGGAAGGCCAGCAGCGAGGCCCCCAGCGAATCTTGCATCGATTGTACGAGCTGGTCGAGGTTCACGGTCGTTTCGGCTCCTGGGCACGAGCGGGGGCGGGGGCAGGGGCTTTCGGCGCGGCTGTCCAGGCGGCCAGGTCGGTCACGGTCTTCTGCACGCTGGGGGTAATGTAGTTGAACAGCGCTTGCGGATAGACGCCAAAGAAGATGGCGAAGGCCAGCAGCGGGGCGGCGATGGCCACCTCGCGGCGGCTCATGGGCCGCAGGGCGTCGCCGTGCGGGCCCTTGTATTCCGGTCCCAGGTAGACGCGCTGGATCGTCCAGAGGATGTAGCCGGCCGTGAGAATCACCACCGAGGCGGCCACGATGGCCAGGGCCTTGCTATAGCTCCACGCGCCGAGGACGACAAAGAACTCGCCGATGAAGCCGCACAGTCCCGGCAGGCCCAGGGCGGCGAAAAAGATGCCCATCGACAAACCGGCGAACACCGGCATGCGGCCAAACAGCCCGCCGAATTGGTCCAGGTCGCGATGGTGCACGCGCTCGTAGACGACGCCCACCAGGAAGAACATGCCAGCGGAGCTGAGCCCATGGGCGATCATCTGGAACATGGCCCCGCTCATGCCCATCGTCCAGTAGTCGCTGTTGTACTGGGTGCCGACCGTGGCACTCCAGGCGCCGATGCCCAGGAGCACGTAGCCCATGTGGCTGACGGAGCTATAGGCCACGAGCCGCTTGAAATCCTTCTGGGCCAAGGCGGCGAAGGCCCCGTAGACCATGCTCAGCGTGCCCAGGCCGCACACGAACCAGGCCAGCTCGTAGCCGGCGTCGGGACAGATGGGGTAGCAGATGCGGATGACGCCGTAGCCGCCCATCTTCAACAGCACGCCGGCCAGAATCATCGAGATGGGCGTGGGGGCCTCGACGTGGGCGTCGGGGAGCCATGTGTGGACCGGCACGGCCGGCAGCTTGATCACGAAGCCGATAAAGAGCAGCACGAACGCCCACCAGGAGAGCGATTTTCCCCACATCAGCGTTTGGTGGAAGGGCGAATTGGCCAGTTGCCCCAGTTCGGAGAGCCGCAGGATGTCGAAGGTGTGCGGCGCGCTGGCGAAGTAGAGCAAGAGGATGGCCACGAGCATCAGCACGCTGCCCACCAGCGTGAAGAGGAAAAACTTGATGGCGGCATATTCCCGCCGCGGCCCGCCCCAGATGCCGATGAGGAAATACATGGGCAGCAGCATCACTTCCCAGAACACGTAGAAGAGGAAGAAGTCGAGGGCCAGGAACACGCCCAGCATGCCCGTTTCCAGGAGCAGGAACAGGATGCAATAGGCCCGCACGTTCTTGGTGATGGGCCAGCTTGCCCACATGGCCAGCACGCTCAGGAACGAAGTCAACAGCACGAGCGGCAAGTTGATGCCGTCGACGCCAAGGGAATAATAGATGTCGAAGGCGGGGATCCAGGCGTGGCGGACGGTGTTCTGCATCCCGGGCGTGCCGAGCACGAAGCGGCCGACGGCCGGCGACTCGCGGCTGGTGGGAATGGCCAGCCAAACCGTGAGCACGAAGACGGCCAGCGTGACCAGAAGCGAGAACCGGCGAATGGCCTCGTCCGATCCGCGCGGGACGACGCACAGCAAGAGCGCTCCCGCGGTCGGCAGGAAAATGACCAGGCTCAGCAGCCAGGTCAGCAGTACATGCGGGTTGGAAAAGTCGAAGATCGACATGGTGGCGTAGGGAACAGGGTTCAGGGTTCAGGGGCCGGGGATTTAGGGTTCAGGGTTCGGAACATGTCCCCTCTCCCTTTGGGAGAGGGGTAAGGGGTGAGGGCGGCAGGAGCAAGGTGACATCCATTGTCGGCCGCCTGCCCTCACCCTAGCCCCTCCCGGAGGGAGAGGGGACCGTCTTCCTTACCTTCCAGCAATCGCATAATTCCAGTACAAATTCATCAACACAAATAGCGCCACGGTGCCGACGGCAAGCCACATCACATATTGGCGGATGCTGCCGGTCTGAATCACTCGCAATTTCATGCCCAGCGCGTACGTCCGCCGCGCCAGGAAATTGACCAAGGCGTCGACGAAGATCCGATCGATCCAATCGTCCACGCGTGCCACGGCCTCGACCGCTCGGGCCAGGCTGTCGGCCAGCCAGTCGATGCCGCGTTGATCGAAAAGCGCCACCTGACGCGACAGCCAGAGCACGGGTCGGACGAAGACGCGCGAGTACAGCTCGTCGAAGTACCACTTGTGCACGAGGAACCGGTGCACGGGGGCGAAGTAGCGACGGGCCTCCTCGGCATCCAGCTTTCGCAGCCCGTAAAAGACCATGGCCACCAGGAAGCCGCCGGAGGCCACGAGGAACGCCGCCCACTCGGCCTTGAAACTTAGTTCCTCGGCCTCCTCGGTATTGGCAAGCTGGGCCGGCATGACGACGCCGGGCCACAGCAGGCCGCCGGAGATGCCCTGGGCGATTCCCGGCGGTTGGGCCTGCCGCAAAAGCGGTTCCAACCCGAGATGGGTCCCGGGGACGTTCCAGGCAATCACGATGGCCGGCACGGCCAGGATCATGAGCGGCACGGTCATGATCCGCGGCGATTCGTGGGCGTGGTGATACACGTAGCCGTCGCGGGGCTGGCCGGCAAAGGTCATGAACCACAGGCGGAACATGTAGAAGGCCGTCAGCGCGGCGCCGCTGAGCGCCGCGTAGTAGAACAGCCCGCCGAAGCGGGGATTCGCCCAGTAGAACGAGAGCGCCTGGGCGATGATGTAATCCTTGGAGTGGAAGCCGCTCAGTCCGACGACGGTGGGAATGCCGGCCCCGGCGATGGCCAGGCAGCCGATCAGCATGGTGGCGGCCGTGTAGGGCATTTTGCGGCGCAGCCCGCCCATCTTCGGCATTTCGTTCGTGCCGCAGGAATGGATCACCGAGCCGGAGCAGAGGAACAAGAGCGACTTGAAAAAGGCGTGGGTGAACAGGTGAAACATGCCGGCCAGCCATCCGCCCAGCCCCAGGGCCAGCATCATGAACCCCAACTGGCTGACGGTCGAGTAGGCCAGCACGCGCTTGATGTCGGTGGCCGTCAGGGCGATCGAGGCGGCCATAAAAAGCGTGATGCAGCCCACGCAGGCGATCACCAGGAGCACCTCGGGCGTGAACAGCGGATAGAAACGGCCCACTAGGTACACGCCCGCCGCCACCATCGTCGCGGCGTGGATCAGGGCGCTGACGGGCGTGGGGCCTTCCATGGCGTCGGGCAACCAGACGTGCAGCGGGAACTGGGCACTCTTGCCCACGCAGCCGCAGAAGATGCCCAGCCCGGCCAGGACCAGCAAGCCGTAGCCCCAACCCTGCTTGCGCCACAGCGGGATCGAGGCGTGGGTGAGGATTGCCACAGACTTCGCCACCGACTGATCCGTCGCCCCGGGGATTTCGCTGCGCAACTGCCGGGCCTTCTGCCGGAGCACGTCTTGGGCCGCGGTTTCGACGGCCCGGTCGGGAATTTGCCAGCGATATTCGTCGGCGGCGGGGCGAACCTGGCTGAAGATTTCGCTGAAGGAGAACGTGCCCAGGCTGCCCCAGAGGGCCATCAGGCCGATGAGCATGCCGAAATCGCCCACCCGATTGACGATGAAGGCCTTGTTGGCCGCGTTCGAGGCGCTGGTACGCTCGTACCAGAAACCGATCAGCAAGTAGGAGCAGATGCCGACCAACTCCCAGAATACGAACACCATGGCCGCGTTGCCGGCGATCACCAGTCCCAACATGCTGAAGCAAAAGAGCGACAGGTACTGGAAGAAACGGCAGAAACGGCCGCGGCGGCGGACCGGCTGGCCGTCGGCCAAGGGGGCCAGCACGTCGAACACCTCGTGCAGCTCGCCGTGCATGTAGCCGAAGGAATACACGTGAATGCAGGAAGCCACCATCGTCACCATGCAGAACATGGCCAACGTCAGCCCGTCGATGTAATAGCCGATGGTGAGTTTGAGCGCGCCGAAGCTGCCCAAGATGTACCAGTCGCCGGTTACGGGCGGCACGGGGGACGTGGTTTCGGGGTGGCCGTGGGCGGCTGCGACCAGGGGATGCTGCAAAAGCCAGCACGCCAAGGCGATGACGGAGAGGACGAAACCGGTCAGAATAGCGGCCGTGGCCACGTAAGCGGCGTAGTGCCCCGATTTCCCCATCCGCGGGCCAAACAACACGATCAGCGCGAACGAGGCCAACGGCAGCAGCCATGCCAGGCCCAGCAGCAACGGCAGTAGAGTCGTCAGTTCCATCCGCTGTTAGCCCTTCAGTTCATTCCCTTGATCCACGTCGACGGTGAGGTGGGTGTGGTAGTAGTTCAGCGCGATGGCCAAGGCGACGGCCGCCTCGGCCGCGGCCAACACGATGACGAAGATGGCAATCATCTGGCCGTCGAGCCCCAGGCTGCCGCCGCCGGCTGGGCGGAGCAGGGGGCTGCCAAAGGCGATGAAGTTCAAGTTGGCCCCGTTCAAGACCAGCTCGATTCCCATCAGCACGCCCAGCACGTTCCGTTTCGTGGCCATGCAGATCATGCCGCACACGAACAGGATCGCGCCGACGACCAGATAATGGGGCAAGCCGATCGGTTCCGACAGTAGGTTCATGGTGCGTTCGCGCCTTAGGATTCCGACGTCTTCAAATCGTGCAGTTGCAGCCGCTCGGGCTCGATGCGGCGTTTGGCCCGGGCGAGATACGCCGCCCCCACCAGGACCACCACCAGGTGGACCGAGATGATTTCGAACGCCAGCAGGTAGCCCGACATGCCGCGCCGCAGCAGGCGATTGGGCTGTTCGGGCTGGTCCACACGAATGCCCATCAGTCCCATGCCGAGCGGGGTGGCCGTGGGGGGCACGGCAGCTTCGGCCTGGCTGCGCTCGGGCGCCGACCATTCCGGAACGCTCAGAGCGGCTTGCAACAATATAGTCAGCAGCGCGCCACCCACGACCAGCGCCATGATCCATTGCCCGCCGCCGGTTTTCATCGATACGAACGGCCCGCGGGAAGTGAGCATCACGCCGAACACCAACAGCACCATCGTGCCGCCGACGTAAACCATCAGTTGCACGGCGCCGAGGAAGTCGGCCCCGGCCAGGAAAAACAGCCCGGCCACGGCGGCCAGCGCCGTGACCAGCCAGCAGGCCATGCGGACGATATCGCCCGTGACGACCACGGCGACGGCCGACGCGCAGGCCACCAGCGCCAGCAGGAAGAAGAAGCAAGTGTGCCAGTTGACGGCGATCATCGTCCGACTCCGCCGGAGAACAGGAAGGTCCAGAGCATCGCGCCGGCCAGCATGATCGAGGCCAACGGCACACAGTATTTCAAGCACGTGGTCATCACCTGATCGATCCGCAGCCGGGGCAGCGTCCAGCGGAGCCAAATCATGCAAGTGACGCCGAAAACCGCCTTAAAGATGAAGTTGGCGAGCCCCAGCAGGTTGCCGAGCCAGCCGGCCACGGTGCTCGGATCGCCGGAGAGGCCCACGAGCGAGGCCACGGGAATCGGACCGTTCCAACCGCCCAGGAACAACACGGACCCCAGCCCGCTGACGACGAACATGGCCGCATACTCGGCCATGAAGAAAATCACCCAGCGAAAGCCGGAATACTCGGTGAGGAAGCCGGCGACCAGCTCGCTTTCGGCCTCGGGCAGGTCGAACGGGGCGCGGTTCGTGCTGGCCACGGCGCAAGTGGCGTAGATCCAGAACGTGCAAAACATGAACGGGTCGTGGAAGATGTACCAGTGGTAAAACCAGCCGGCCTGGCGGTTGCCGATCTCGACCAGGTCCATCGAGCCGGTGATGAGCACGGGGATGACCACGCACAGGCCGAGCGGGATTTCGTAGCTCACGACTTGGGCCGCCTCGCGCATGGCCCCGTAAAGCGACCATTTCGAGCCGGACGCGTATCCGCCCAGGATGACGCCGAAAACTTCCAGGCCAGCCACGGCCAGCAGGAAAAACGCGCCGGCGTTGAGCTGCAAGGCCACCCAGCCGTTGGCAAACGGCAAGGCCAGGAACAGGCAAAACGTGGCGCAAAAGCTCACGTAGGGCGCCACGCGAAACAGGGGCCGGTCGGCCGCGGCGGGAATGATGTCCTCTTTGCACAACAGCTTCAGACCGTCGGCCGGCGGTTGCAGCCAGCCAAAGCGGCCGCCCACCCGCGTGGGGCCCAGCCGGTCCTGAATCCGCGCCGAGACCTTGCGTTCCAGCCAGATGAACACGGCCGCCGAGCAGAGCGCGACCACCAACAGTAGCGCGCATTGCACCAGCGCGGCGATGGTGTACGCCGGCCAGATGGGACCCAGGAAGTACGTAAGTAGTTCGGTCACCGATCAATCTCTCCCAGCACCAAATCGAGCGAACCGACGATCGACGGGACGTCGGCCACGAGCACGCCGCGACATAGCTCCGGCAGCACGGAAAGATTGCAGAAACTGCTGCTGCGAATCCGCACCCGCCAGGGCACCGGCGTACCGTCGCTGATGATCATGAACCCCATTTGCCCCTTGGGGGCCTCGGTTTCCAGATAGGCCTCGCCCTTGGGAAGTTTTGCCTTCACCTGGGCCGGTCCGTCTACGACCCCGCCGGCCCGCGAATACTTCTCCATGGCCTGGCGGATCAGGTACATCGACTGCACCACTTCGAGCATCCGCACGAAGTAGCGGTGCCACGAGTCGCCCAGCACGGCCTCGGGCGGCACGGGCGGATAGGGATGGTCCTGCGGATACTGGCCGCCGGTCGAGGCGATCACCCGCCACGTGTAGCCTTCGTACATGTCGGTGAAGATCGGCTCGCCGTCGCGGCGCAGATCCCAATCGACGCCGCTGCCCCGCAGCACCGGGCCCGTGCAGCCATAATCGATTGCCATGGCCGGCTCAAGGACACCGATGCCGGCCGTGCGATGGATGAAAATCGCATTGTTGGTCAACAGGGCGTGCAGGTCGTCGATCACCGGCTCGAACTGGTCGAGGAACGCCTCGCAGCGCCCCAGCCAGCCGGAGGGCAGATCGGCCGTCACGCCCCCGACGGTGATGTAGCTGTAGGTCAGCCGAGCGCCGCAGACCTCCTCGAACAGGTTGAGGATCTTCTCCCGCTCGCGAAAGGTCCACATGAAAGGCGTAAAGCTGCCCAGGTCGAGCCCGTAGCAACCGGCGGCGACCAGGTGACTGGCGATCCGGCTCAGCTCGGTGATGATGATGCGGAGGTGCCGGGTCTTTTCCGACACCCGCTGGCCCAAAAGCTTTTCCACGCACAGCGCCCAGCCGAGATTCATGTTCATGCCGGCCAGGTAATCGAGCCGGTCGGTGTAGGGCAGGAACTGCCGCGGGGTGAGATTCTCGCCGATCTTTTCCGCCGAGCGGTGCAGATAGCCGATGTGCGGCGTCACTTCGGTCACCACTTCGCCGTCGGTCCGCAGCGCCACGCGCAGCACGCCGTGCGTGCTGGGATGCTGCGGGCCCATGTTGATGAGCATCTCGTCCGTGTGGACGTCGAAATCGACGATTTCGGATGCTGGGCGGTCGGACATCATGTCTTTATCTCGACGGAATCCCGTGGTACTCGGCCGGCATTTCATAGTCCTTCCGCAAGGGATAGCCCACCCAATCCTCGGGGCAGAGGATGCGCCGCAGTTCCCGGTGCCCGACGAAACGCACGCCCGACAGGTCGAACACCTCGCGTTCGTGCCAATCGGCCGTGTTCCAGACGCCGCTCACGCTGGCCACCTCGGGCGGTTGCCCCGGCTGGTCGTCACGCCATCGCGGCAGGCGGACCTTGAGCACCAGCCGATGGCGATGCGCCAGGCTCCAAAGGTGATAAATCAGCTCCAAATGCGGCTGCCATTCGACTTGCGCCGCCTTCTTCGGGTCGGGCTGGAAATAGTCCACGGCCGTGATGCAGTTGAGCAAGTCGAACGACAGCTCGGGCTCGCGGCGCAGGTGACGGCACAGTTCCAAAAGCCCCTCGGGCTTGACCTCGATCCACGGATCGAGGGCCTCAAAATCCTGGGCCACCAGCCACGGACCGAAGCGGTCGGCGAGTCGGGCGTGAATGTCTTGAACCTTCATGGCTCACCACGCAGTTGCAGCACCGAGACCGCGGTCTCGTCGGCCAACGCCGAATGACTGACCGCCCGAACCCAGTCCAAGTCGCCACGGCTCCAAACATAGGCGAAGCCGACCAGCAACACGCCGAAGAAGATCGCCAGATCGACCATCGCGGCGACGGCCAGCGTGCGCGCCGAACGGGCGCTCAGGGCGGCAATCTCGCCCGCTGCTGCTGGTTGCCGGCCTTCCGGCTTTTCCGACGCCGTCACGGCCGCGGAGGTCGGGGCGCTCTTCTCGCCGGCAAGTAAGCGGGTGGCCTGGCCAAAGACGGTAGCCGGCGGGAAGAAAAAGGCCATCTCCACCTCGAAAATCAGAAACACCAGCGCCACCACGTAGAAACGCAAATCGAACTGCACCGAGCCGGGCCCGATGGCCGGCTCGCCGCACTCGTAGGTCTCCGTCTTTTGGGGAGTGGGCAGATGCGAGCGCAGCACTTTCCCCAGCAGGAGACAGGCCAGCACGAACAGGAACCCAACCGTGGCGAACAGTGCCAAATAGGCAACAATGGCGGTCGGTATCATCGGCGGGAGACCCCACTCCCTTTTTGGAGCGGCTATGCCAGGCAACGCAGCAACAGACGAATCAAAGAGAAATATTGTAGGCGGTGGCCAACCTTTTGCAAGCCGTCGGGGCGGCAAAGGGGACAGGCACCGTTTGTGCAAAGCACCCTTCGGGCCGCTCCGCGGCAAACGGAGCCAGTCCCCTTTGCCAAGCTACCGCGGCGGCTCATCCCGAGCTTGGCGGTCCGCCGGGACCGCCGTGAACCGGCCGCACGATGATCTTGGAATTGGCCACTACCGCCGGATTCAGCGTGGCACGCCCCCAGGCGGTCTCCAGCGGCAGCCGCGAGAAGTCGACCAGGCTCCCCTCCCGGCTATAGCAGCTCAGGTCGTAGGACGAACCCAGGAAGATGCAGTCCGCCGGGCAGTTTTCCGTGCAGATCGCACACAGCATGCACTTGCCGTAGTCGATCGTGAAGCTGGTCACCTGGAACCCCTTCCGGCCCGCGGCCCGCTCCTTGCCGATGTAGATGCAGCCCACCGGACAGTCCCGCGCACAGCGTTCGCAGGCGATGCAGGAGGTCAAATCGTAGCGGTGAAAGCCGCGAAAACGGGGATAAATGCGGGCCGGCAGCTCGGGATACTCGTACTGCTCGGTGAACGTTCGCTGCCGCGGATCGTACGTCCGCCGCCAATAGCGGAGCGAAACCCAGAGGGCCTGGCCTACCGTGACCACCGCTTGATAGATGTTTCGCAGCCAGCGTCGCATGGAAAACTCGTAATGTCTCCGGCCCTTGGCGTTCCGCTTTCGCTCAGTCCACACGGCTAAACGTTAGGGATTATAAGAGGTGCAACCTAGGCCGCGAAACCCTTCTATTGAGGGGTTTTGCATGCAAACCGTGCTGCGGCCGCTTAAGACGTCGTCGGCGGACAGGCCCGGGCGAAAGTTGGACGGACATCCGTATCACATTACACGGCAATATGTTACGTGCTGGGTGCGGGTAATTGCCGGTGCGTGTTGTAGGATGCCGGTGGTAGGGAGAAGTACGAAAACGCGACTCGTGTGCCAACCGAGCGCAAAATCCGGGAAAAAACCGATCCGCGGGCCAAGAATCTGCTTGACTTCGCCTAATTCCGGCGTATCGTAAATTGATGGCAGTGTCTTCACACACGTGCCTCGGCGATCGTTGACTGGACGCCGCTGGTGGGAGCCAGTGGCCAGAGGGCGAAGGAACGTACCATGTTGGTGTTATCCCGTAAGAAAAACGAGAGTATTGTCATCAACGATGACATTACCATCGTGGTCGTGGAGATCCGCGGGGACAAGGTCCGCCTGGGGGTCGAGGCGCCTAAGGAAGTACCGGTTCACCGGCGCGAGGTGTTCGATGCGATCCATCGCAACGAAGTACCGGCCGGCGGTAAGGCAGCGACCAAGACGGATGCCGCCGGCAACGGCGGTGAGAAGTAGTTTTCCCACCTTCGCCAGCCGGTCTCGTCCGGCTTCATTCCCTCTTGCTTGCTGACTGCGGTCTGTTGTCCTCTTGGCCGCGATTTTCCGTTTGCTTCCAGCCGGCGACCGCATCGCCGTGCGGCCCGCTTCGATTTGTCGCAGGGTGAAAACGGGCCATTGGCGTTTCGATCGCCGCGTTCCACGGCTGCCTTCGGCAGCGCGGCCGCCACGTGCGGCAAGGTGCTCTGGCAGACGGACCCACGCCCGTTTACGGGCGTTTCCGGCGCAGCCGGTGTTGGGCCCGGCGTTTACGCCGGGTTGGCGGATGATCCGGAGCGCGTATTTGTCAGGCCCGTTCACGGGCCTCCTGCCGCCGCCGGCCGCGGTAGTGTCCTAATTTGAAGGGCCTGTCAGAAAAAACGTTCTAAAACAATTGTTGTTGCACTGGAAGGATAAGGACGGCGGTAGTCGGCTTGTGCCACTCCTGAAAGCGGAATGAGATTTGGCCTTTCTTGCCCGTGCTCATACTGAGCGTGAATCCCGTTCCCTTCGCTGCCTCGGCCGTTCCCAATATTTGTGTCCAACAGGAGCTAATGGCCAGTACACGATAAAAAGACGGCCTCCGCTGGAGAGCCGGGCTCATGATGATATGCGTCACCCCGAGTGCCTGGCAGATTAGTGGTAGACTTTCGCTTTTTTTGCTATTCTTGCCAAGGTCGGCAGAAAAGATGATCCAGTCGCCGTCATGGGCGAGATGTGGAATCCATACTTCGTCTTTGGTGCCTGGGGGAAACTTGCTGAGTAAATGCGCAAGCTCAGCATCGGCACCGAACAATGCGAGGGAATCCCTCAATTCTCTCTCTACAGTGCATCGGCCGAGAGCGCACTCATCAAAGACAAACCGAATCGGCTGTGTCACGCAGCGTTGGGCTTTAGAAAGTCAAAATAGTCGATTGCCAGTTCAATCTCCTGTTCCGTAACCCCGTACATTGATGCAGTTCTACTTAGACTCCTCTCTACCCGGTAGGCGTCGTACAATGTGCGTGCCGTGTATCCGCAAGACTCAAGATATGGTTCGCCGAAACGAACCGCAGGGTCCATGACGATTCGGTAACTTCCGCGCTCGAAGGGGAAATACTTGGTTGCCAGGTCCGTTGTTTCGTCAAAATTGATATGACGGGCGTATGTTCTCACGACTTCCCGAATGAGTTGGTTGCCACGCTTTTTGCCAGTTAGCTGGAAATACTTCGAGGTCCCATCATCATCTTGCCCAATACAGACAAACAATTCTTGTCTCTTGAGATTGTTTGGAGGGCCGAAAAGTCCGAACCGTGTACTTTTCAAGGCGAACGGAAAATCTACCTTAAACTCTTCTCGCGCAAAGTCGTAGGCATTGCGAATTTTCTGGAGGGAAAGGCGAACGTCTGTTCGCAATCGGCCGATGGCAAGTGTCTGGACGAAATCCAGAAAGGTCAATGTTTTTCCTTCGGTGTCGCCTAGCTCGGGATCAATAACAGACTGCCCAGGGGCAGATCCATACGTCCACCGCTTCATCAGGCGGGGGGATACCCTAGCGTAAAGTGCGGCGTCGGCCGGACTGTAAAGCCCTTTGCCAAGAAGATTGATAGCTGCGATCACGATGCATCGCTCCTGAACCTGCCCTTAGACATCCTTGTCTTTGTTGGTCATGAGTTTCTATCGTCACGCAACGTTCTGGTGCCGCCCCGCGCTTTTCAACCGGGAGAGCGGCCCGCGTCTTGGTGGCGCAGCAGCCTTATAGCCTGCCGGAGGGGTCCGTGTCAAGACGGACGGGATCGTAACCCCCTCTCTCCGCTAATGCCCCCGTGGTTTGCCCCTTAGCGCTCGCAAAAGGGCTCGGCGTATCCATGCGGATAGTTTCATGGGTATCCGTGCCGCCGCTTCCTCACAACGCCGGCGCTCAGAGGGCGTCAGCCTAAATTGGATAATCTCGGATAATTGGGCCTCCGGTGTAACCGGGGGCCTTCCCATGCGTTTTCCCATGTCCTAATTGTACTACAAAAATATTTCTCGTCAAGCGATTTTGCCTATTGACTTTGAAAACATTTTGTAGTACAATAAGTGTAGCAGTTGGGAGTCATGGGCCCAACAAAAACCCCGAGGTCGGCTGTAACCGGCTTCGGGGAAAGCACCCAGGCCGGTAAGCCCAGAATGCTGCGTGACACCAACATTCTACCGCGAGCCGGCCAAAAAAGAAAGGTCTGGTTCGCTATGTCTAATGCACTCTCCCGCGAGAAGAAGCTAGAAGTCCTCCACCATCTGGTTGAGGGCAATACCATCCGATCCACCGAGCGGCTGACCGGCGTGCACCGCGATACCATCATGCGGCTGATGGTCACTTTCGGCCAGCGGTGCAAGCGGTTCATGGATGCCAAGCTGCGGGGCCTGACCATGCGGCACGTGGAGTGCGATGAGATTTGGACGTTCGTAGAGAAGAAGCAAGCCCGACTTTCGCCCGAAGAGAAGGCCGGTCGGTGCGACGTGGGCGACGTGTATCTGTGGACCGCCCTGGATCAGGACACGAAACTTTGTGCCAGCTTCATCGTCGGCAAGCGATCGGGCGACAACGCCCGGCGGCTCATGGTGGACCTGTCGCACCGCCTGGTGATGCCCAAACCGCACCAGAGCGATCCACACGGCTACCAGGCCGGCGGCTACGTCCACATTACCCAACTCAGTACCGATGCCTTCCCGGCCTACCCCGAAGCGGTTGACCTGGCCTTCGGCCCCTACGCAAAGTTTGGGACCATTAAAAAAGACTATCGCAATGCGACTCAGCCCGGCCGGTACGCCCCACCGGAAATGGTCGGCACCGAGCGGAAGGGGATATTCGGGATAAACGAGGATGAAGAACGTTCGATATGCACCTCGCACGTCGAGCGGCACAATCTGACGATCCGCACCCTAATGAAGCGGTTCACCCGGCTATCGCTTGGCTTCTCGAAGAAGCTGGAGAACCTGGAAGCGGCGTGCGCCATGTTCCTGGCGTATTACAACTTCGTTCGGCGGACCCATGACGTGATCGGCGAGCGGACCCGCCTGCCAGCCGCCATGGCCGCGGGCGTGGTCGATCGGCTGATGAGCTTCGAGGATTTGTTCGACGCGGTTATGGGCGAAGGGTACGCGATGGCAGCGTAACTAACGAATGCTTTCCGCATCGGGGATTACGTCTCCGGAATACTCATGGCTTCTCGATCAGCCCCATGCCCAGGAATAACTTTTGCGGCAGTCCGGTTTCCTTGAGAAATCGCAGGTAGCCACGCTTGGCACCCCACTGGCTAGTTTCGTCGCAGTCATCTACCAGTATTGCCCCGCCTCGCACAAGTCTCGGGTAGATTCGTTTCAAGCCGGCGTAGATTGGGATCTCCAAGTCAACGTCCATGAGGCAAGCGACAATGGTTGACGGCAGGAGATCGTCCGGCATATTCACAATGTCACCCTGAACCAACTCGATCTCGCTGGCTCCGTATTTCGGGAGCCACTTCCGGATGAAATCGACGGTATTGAAGGCAAAGGCCCAACGGAATTTTCGGTCCAGCCCGTGCTGAACATCGTGATCGAATTGGTCACCGACAAAACCGGCGAAGGTATCGATACAGATATAGCGTCTGAAACACCCCGCCCGCTTTAGCAATTGGAAAGTCAGCAGGGATGTGCCACATGCGTTGCAGCCCACCTCGACGATGTTACCGTCGATGTGGCGTCTGTGCCACACGGTATCGAGCCAGGCGTAGAGACGTTCACCCGAGAATCCGGATTGAGGCGGACTCCGATAGGCGAATCCCGGGTACAACTTTCGTACTGCTCGCCGTAAAAGACAAACCGCAATCCCCATGAATCAATCTCCGTTGGGTGCAATATTTCAGAGCAACGGACACCGAACCAACTCACAGTTTGAAAATGTGAAGATCAGCGAGACTTCAAATAGTCTATCAAGGGGGGCGGAACACGTCAAATAGTCGTGTTTCGTGGGGCGCGTCGCGGCAGATTTTCCTAGACAACCGGCTTTTTTCGGGCAAATTAGGACACTATCCCGGCCGCGAGCCCCTTGACGCTGGTGCGCCGTAGCAGTATACAGACGGGTCTTGCTTGGCCCCGTCGTCTAGAGGCCTAGGACACTGGCCTTTCACGCCGGCAACACGGGTTCGAATCCCGTCGGGGTCACTAAGTCGTTTTGCATAATGTCGCAGGGCGTTGCACCAATAGGCGCAATGCCTTGCGGCATGGCGGCTTGCGCCTTCTCTTGCGATTTCCTGCCAGAACGTGCGGCCGCTTGCTGCACCGCATTCTGCAGCGCCCGTGCACCGGATTCTGCACCGCTTTGTGCTGCCCGGTCAAAGTCCGAATCGGTGACTTGCAAGTAATGCTTCGCGGCAATGGCCGCGCTATTGCCAATCCATGCCGTTACGACGTGCAACGGGTAATCCTGAGCCAGTTCCGTTTCACGGCTGGCCCGCATGTTCTGGAAGAGACGGGGCCAGGTCGCGACGCCCGCCCTTGCCATGATCCGTTCCAAGGTGGTCCGCAGATTCATGCTACCGACGCGATGCTTGGCGATGACGTATCTGCTGCCCGGCTCGGCCTCATCGAATACTGCGGCCAGATGCTCGCGCAGCTCGGGGAACAACGGTATCGTCCGCGCCTCTTTACCTTCATGGCAGGCCGTCTTGGAGCTTGGTACCCGAACGCGGCCGCGCTCCCAGTTCACGTCACGCCATGTTACTGCGAACGTCTCCGACGGCGTTCGAACACCACCGTAGCGAGCCAGTGCCACAATTAGCCGCCATTCGGCATCCGGGCACGCTGCAACGATCTTCTCCGTTGCCTCGCGGCTCACGAAGAATTCTCGACTCTTGTTCACCTGGGCCGCAGCCTTAACGTCTTGCATCGGGTTTTCGGCGAGCAGCTTCTTCCGGACCGCCGCCCGAAAAAATTGCCGCGCCCGTTTGACGTGCCGGCCGATAGTCGCAGAGGCGTAGCCCTTCGACTCCTGATCTACGCGCCAGTCATCGCACTCGCCTGCCGTAATGGCGCCCAAGAGCCGGTCACGGCCGAAGAAATCGAACAACAACCGCCGCGTTTGCTCGTAATTCCGACGCGTGCCAGGCTTCATGCTCTGCCGGGCGGCGATGTACTGGTCGATAAGTTGCGCCAATGTCATCGTCTCGGCGGCAGTCTGCTCCCGTGGCGCCACTAATCCGACTGCTACAAGCCGATCGTACATAACCGAATCAAGCGCCTCCACCCAACGAGCCGTCTCATCGTCGACGAGCGTGATATGGTTGACAGCCGCGGCCAGGTGTTCGACTTTCACCCTGACGGCTTCGGCCGTCTTCTGCGAACACTTACCCAGCCGAATCGACCGTCGCCGGCCGTCGCTCGCAACAAACTGAATAGTACGCCGGCCGCCCGACTGCTTGCTGATGCTCGCCATAGGTCACCCACCCTCCCGCTGCTGTTCGATGAACTTTCGCAGGTCATCAACATAGTAACGTACCGATCGATCGACCCGCACGCAAGTAATTCTGCCCAACTTCGTTAATTCCCACAGCTTTCGAGGCGATATGGCCAAACTATGCGCCGCCTCCCGAGCGTTCAATAACAGCCGCCCGGTACACGATTCGTTGCCACCTACGACCATAGTGAAATCCTCCATTTCTTTCACCGCCTAGTACGGAATATCCTCTTCCCGAACCACCACGGCCGTCGGCACGTCTGACTCTATATCGAGACGCTTGAACACTACGCGAAGCAGAGAGCGCTTTGCCCCCTGTCGAACTATCCGCGAAACAGCGGCAACGAACTCTCCCTCAGTTCGCGGCAGTTCGCCGCGCTCCGCCAGGATTGTCTCGGCTATACCCATCAACTGCTGCTCCAACCGCTTCAGGTCCGGCGTCCCTTTGCCCCGCGGTACGCCAATCACTCGCACCGGTCCGGTCCACGCCGCGAAATGGTCGATGACCGTTTGCCAGAGTGCGGATGGTCCGAAACGCTGCGTGTTCTGTTCGTCTACCACATCATCGGTAATCCGAAACCACTCATGAGTCAGCCATTGCGCGATCGCTGCGACCTTTTCGAACAAGTCGTCCACGCCTTCCACGTCGAACTGCTCCCGAAGTGCCGTGCGCCGCAACTGAAATTCGACCCGTGTAGCAAGATCGGTGTCCGGCGGCCACCGCCGGCTACGGAGATATAGCGACTTTCGCGCATTCACCCCACCGGGTCCAGGTCCGAGTAGCGACGAAGTCTTGTCATAGATACGCACCTGAATGTCAGTCCCCACCTTGCACCCTTCCCAACGCGCCCCCTCCTTATAAAGCGATGTTTTTCGTCCTCTCTTTACGCATCGTTTACCGAGTACGGAATCCACAAACGACACACATTCGATGCCCGCAAGGTCGGCGCACAGGTCTACACGGCTGACCACGTCACGAACCAGATCGAAGCCCAGCAGCTTCACGATCCGTTGCACATCGAACCAAACCCCACCACCCCCCAATAACATGCAGGGCAATGATCCGGCGTCATAGAAGATACTTGCTCGCGACTCGTGATAGGTTTGCCGATTCACGATATGGAACTTGAGGCCCTGCCACTGCAAGACCCATCGGCAGTAGACGCCGCCATGTCGCGAGCCGCTTCCCGCGACGTATAGCCGGTCCCCCTCCGAAGTGACGAGGCGGGCTCGGTGTTCTTCTCGTTCGCTCCTGCCCCGTAGCTGGTCCAGTTCCTGCACGAGCCGGGGCCACCCCTCTTTCTCCCAAGCTCCGTAGAGCGCACCCTCCAGCCAATCGAATCCGCCCGTTTCGAGCGATGACGAGCCCACAGGAGCTTGCGATCCACCAATTTGACGAGTTGGGCCTGGCGTGATACCGAGGTCGCCAGGCCCCGGACAACCGGGCGTCGTCTCCGTACCGTCGACGCCGCCCAGGCACCCCTTAACGCCGGACGCCTCGATAAACGCATCCCGGACGAGCGCCGCTGCCTCAATACCGCGACCCTCGTGCCGGAGCGCCGCGCCCTGCTCGATTGCCGTCTCCAACGCCTGGAAACCGTCTTGGCCTTTAACGTCGTGACCCAGTGTGCTACCATCATCTGAAACGCCGTTGCTCATGGAACTAACCTTCCTTGGGTAATGGTGTCGCGCCCTAGCAGTCCCTGTCTCGCCAAAGATCGCGGGATTGCTGGGGCCTTTTTCTTATTGAACCTATCGCATAACGTCGCACCGTCTCGCATGCGGCCGCTACAACACGAGAACACGTCCCGCCTCGGGGATCGAACAGAAGGGGCCGCCCCTGTCCGTCCATCCCCCGTCGCCGTCGCACCGTTGCGCCGGCAGATGATGCTGCCCGCCCAGGTGGCCCACCCCCGGCAATGGCAACCGTCCAAGCGGTTCTAGGCGGCGCACGTCTGGAATGTCGGGGGCCACGGGCGGGGCAGCTATGCCGGCTCCGCTCCCGTTGGGCGACGACGGCGACGGGTGAAGAACGGAAGGGGCTAGCGGGGGAGCAGTTTCTGTTGGCCGTTCCGGCCAACCAGGGACCTCCGCGCAAGCCATCGTTCCCTACTTCCGCTGGTAATGAACAACTCCTCGGTTCGTGAAATCGAGCCCAAACCACAGCGTCCCCGGATCAACGCCTTCTGGAAACTTGAGGTGCGTATCGTAGTAGTACTCGGAATCCTCCATGCTGATGGCCGGGGTTGAACCGTGGCGGCCGAAGAAAACGCACCCACGTTGCGGCTTAGTGCTCACAAAGCCGTAGGGCGACACGTCCGGTTCCCCCTGAATCAAGTTTGCCAAAGCCCCGCGGCAAATGCCCTGGATCAACTGATTCAGGCTGATGCCGGCCGTGTCTGCTGCCGCCTTCAAATCCCGGTGCAGTTCCGCATCGAGCCTTAATTGAAACGGGACCGAATCCGAACGATCCCCCGCCGTTGTGGGAGACTTTCGTAGCTTGGCCGTCGCCGGATTCTTTGTTCTGGTCATGGTTTTGTGCCTCCATCTGCGGGTTGATTGCAGCACCTAGTATCGACATCCCGAATGATACCATTTAGGCAATCTTTCCACGAGGCCATTTTCGCTTCCAGGACTATTGCACGACACCCACACGGGCTATATTGGTAGCATGACGAGCCCGCTGTCATAGGGAACCTTTCGCCTTCACCATCCTCTGCTTGGAACCACTATCGTGAGCATCCTCGCATCCCCCGCACCTGATGAACCACTTGGCCCCGACGACGCAATAGCTGCAGCGTCAGATGCGTTAGAGGCTGCTCGCGTCGCCGGCAACAGAACAGCCGAAGTTAATGCCCTCATGGACCGCGCCGCAGCATACCGCAAACGTGGCCAGGAAGACGACATCGAACGGGCGATCGAGGACTACGCCGCCGTCATTGCAATGGCCGACGCGCCCGCCGACCAGAAAGCCAGAGCCCTCGTCAACCGCGGTGCTAGATACGCCCGACGTGGCCAGGAAGGGGACATCGAACGGGCGATCGACGACTACGCCGCCGTCATCGCAATGGCCGACGCGCCCGCCGACCAGAAAGCCAGAGCCCTCGTCAACCGCGGTTTCAGGTACGGCCAACGTGGCCAGGAAGGGGACACCGACCGGGAAATCGCGGACTACAACTCCGTAATCAGCATGGCCGATGCGCCCGCCGCCGAGAAGGCCAGCGCCCTCATCAACCGCGGCGTCACCTACGGCCAACGTGGCCAGGAAGGGGACACCGACCGGGAAATCGCGGACTACAACTCCGTAATCAGCATGGCCGATGCGCCCGCCGCCGAGAAGGCCAGAGCCCTCATCAACCGCGGCATCACCTATGGCCAACGCAGCCATGAAGGGGACACCAACCGGGAAATCGCGGACTACAACTCCGTAATCGGCATGGCCGATGCGCCCGCCGACCAGAAAGCCAGAGCCCTCGTCAACCGTGGCATCACTTATGGCCAACGCAGCCAGGAAGGGGACAGCGACCGGGAAATCGCGGACTACAACTCCGTAATCGGCATGGCCGATGCGCCCGCCGAGCACAAGGCCAGAGCCCTCATCAACCGCGGCATCACCTACAGCCAACGTGGCCAGGAAGGGGACACCGACCGGGCCATCGCGGACTACAACTCCGTAATCGCGATGCCCGACGCGCCCGCCGACCAGAAAGCCGATGCCCTCCTCAACCGCGGTGCTAAATACGGCCAACGTAGGCAGGAAGGGGACACCGATCGGGCCATCGCGGACTACAACTCCGTAATCGGGATGCCCGACGCGCCCGCCGAGCGGAAAGCCGAAGCCCTTTTCAACCGGGCCGTTAGTTTCGGCCACGGGCGTGAAACGAGAAAAGCGACCGACGATTTTCGGACAATGTTAAAAGATAGTGAAGCTCCGGCAATACTCCAGTCGAAGGCCCAAATGTACTGGAAGTTGTTGTCCCAGGATCCAAGTGGCAAGTCTTTCGCTGCCGCCAGAAATCTCATCGTCAAGCTTGACGAAAACACAAAAAAAGAGTTTCGACAAAAACTTCATAAGGAACGGGAGCGAAAGAAAGCGTTTTTTGGCGAGAGCCAGTTTGACAAGAACCGTTCTTTTCTCCTGGTTGCCCGCGAATGGAACTCGTTTACGCCCGCCATTCCGGAAATTGGGGAGCCCTCGCGAGGGGGCGGCTACTTTCTCCAACATTATGGCGTAGGCATAGTGGTGGACCCCGGATTCGATTTTCTTCAGATATTCGCGGAGGCCGGTGGCACTCTTTGCGATATCGACCATGTTGTAATCACCCACGCCCATAACGATCATACCGCTGAGTTTGAAGCGATTTTGACGCTTCTTTACGCGTACAATCACCCTGGGCCAGGCGAACCGAAACGCCCGCCGAGACAAATAAACGTCTATCTCAACCAAGGGGCGGCAAGGAAATTTGCCGGAATGTTGCCATTGAGGGACTCCGAGGAAATCCGCAAAGTTGTGACTTTAAGTCGCGGCACCAAAGAACACCCATTCGTCGTTCCAATTTTAGAAAATGAAGATGTTTTATTGACGGTTTTGCCCGCATACCACGATGATGTGTTGACGGTGGATTCTGCGGTTGGTCTCGGTTTTGAACTTCGTTGTAAGAACGGCTTGGTTCGCCACATCGTGTTCACGGGAGACACGTCGCTCTCCCTCCAAATCGAATCACCCGACGACGAGCCGCCTCAATCGGTGAATGAGGCATATCCGGAACCTTACTGCGGAATGGCGAAGTGTGATTTGCTAATTGCCCACATCGGCACGATTACCGAAAGGGACCTCATGGACGCGCTGGGTGTTGTGGAAGCGACTTCCCAGACATTTGTACCCAGCATTTCGCGACAGGCAAGCCACCCGGATTTCGAGACCTTTAACAAACGGCAGGACCCCAAGAAAAAACCGCGAGAGGAAGGCAAGAACCATCTTCGTCTCCAGGGAGTCTTTGCTGTTACTTACGCGTTGCAGCCCAAGGCGGCTATAGTAAGCGAGTTCGGCGAAGAACTGAAAACGATTTGGATCAAAGCGGTGCAGGCAATCCAAACACGACTGAGCGACGTCCTAGAATCGGGTATTCCTGTTTTTGCCGGTGATCCGATGCTGATTTACGACATCGAACACGGCCAATTCCTCTGCCACGAAGATCACAAATTCCACGACCCACAAGAGCTTCGCACGGTCGGGATTTACGAAGAGCGAGATACCCCCAATCAGCGCCACCCTCGGCCATTCTTGTTCCTGAAATCCGGCGACAAAGATAAACACGACTCTTTAGAGTTTGACACAGCAGGCAATGCCGACCCTTCGGATTACGAGGATACGATTCAACAATATCGCGACAAATTGAACGCGTTTCACAAGAAATGGGACGACCGGGACTTACCCCACTTCAAGCCCAAGCCGTTGGGGTAGCGCTCAATAGGTGTGCCACATCACTCCCTAACTTCCGCCTTAACCAGCGCCACGATGCTGGTCCGTACGCGTTCGGACAGCTTCGGCCATTCCTCGACAACCAGTCTCAGCTGGGAGTCCAATCCGGCGCAGTCAGCGAATGCTGCACCGGAAAATGCACCGGTCTGCAGCGGCACGTGCCGATTCTCCGACGAATCCGCGATGTGTTCGGCCCCCGTCGGGGTCACCTGGATAGCGTCTTGCGGAGCATCGCAACGCTCGACACCGTCTTGCACGAGCCCTCGATCATCGAGGGCTTGTTGCGCTTCTTGCGGGTCAGCGCATGGTCCCCTCTCCCGCCGGGAGAGGGTTAGGGTGAGGGCCGCTCCGAACTTCTGTATTGCATTGGCGGCGATCCTTGTAACGCTGTGTTGGAAGGGATAGGATGATCGAGGTGGCGCACCGCGATAACCATGCGGAAACGGGCGATGGACAGGGCGGATCGGCCGATCGTCATTTCTCGACATGCCGCGCAGCGAATGGCACAACGCGGGGCAACACGAGAGGAAACGGAGCGGGTCATCCGCACCGCTTCGTGGAAGTCGGCGCAACGCGGCAAGTGGCACGCCCGCTATACGTTTCGTTTTGACGCCGTGTCGCCGGTCAACGGGCGAAGTTATACCTGCAAGACCGTGGATGTTATCTTCGTCGAGAATCCCGCGTCGATTGTGGTCGTGACGGTCAAGGTGTATTACCATGATTAGAGACGAGGTGCGCTGATGAAGATTCGCTACGACGCCGAGGTGGATGCGCTGTACATCGAGCTTCGGCCCCTGGCTCCCGGCACCGCGGAATGCCGAGAGCTGACGCCCGACATCACGGCCGACTACGGGCCGGACGGCAAACTGGCCGGCTTGGAAATCCTCGATGCTTCTCAAGTCCTCGGCGAGGACGCGCACAAAGTTGTGCTGGAATTGGCGCCCGTGGTGTCATCCTAACAAGGTTCTACCGCTCGGGCGGGAACTGCTTGCGCGGGCTGGCCTTCGCCTCGGCCACCAGCTCTTGAAATTCAGGGTTCGATTGCAGCAGATCATCCGTCAGCGAATCGTCTTCCGTCGGCTCCAGCGCCTGAATGGCGACCAGCCGTTGGTCGGGCAACGCGACGACGATGGCCTGGCCGGAATCGGCGCACTCAGTGAGCGTCGCTTCCAGGTTCGTCTCCAGGCGACTCAGCGGGATGGTCTTGATGCCCATGAAACTCTACTCCTTCGACAATCAGGCCGGGTCAACCGGTTACCGGTGGTTTACGCGGTTAAAGTGCAACGCTCAAGCACGCAACTTGCCGCCCACCGTGTTCGCCGCGCGCCGCTTGTTCTGATTCCCGCCCCCCTCCACCGACCGGCCTGCGCCGTTCGGGCGGTGACGCGACGGCGAAGGGCGGAGGGGGGTTAGGCGAGAGATGGTGTTCCCAATACATGGATAGGTATCGCTACCCCCGTCAGTGAGATTTCTTCTAAGGGATTGACTTCTCGCCAAAGTTCCTCCAAGATGCGACTCATGGCAGCAATTCCCGGCGATCAAGAAAGCCCGTGAAAACGGGGGGGACTGCGGAGGCGTTTTCGTAAACCCGGGCGGTGGACAAACGATCTCCACCTAAGGGCTCGAATCGGCTATCATGGGCGG